>OCRI01000378.1_pt1 | contig 9428 bp, 10 predicted proteins | sample 1534641 | NCBI WGS metagenome assembly OCRI01 (sample SAMEA3275473, study PRJEB22092) | marine metagenome | reverse complement strand
GATGCTGAATCAGAGGAATCTTCTGAAGAGGTCTTGGATTGGGACAATGTTTGAAATCTCTTTGATTTAGGCCCCCCAAATCCTTCATATAGAAGTCTAGTGCTTGGGTTATCCATGAAGAGGAATAATCACTTTTTCTGCTCTGGTAAATCGTTGTTAAGACTGTCCGGGTTGTCATTAAGAGGTCCCCATTCGGTACGAGTACGTGCTAGTCCGATTCGCTTAGCATAGAGGAAACGTAGGTTCTTCCAACCATCACCCCATGTATGAATTTCAGCTTCCCCGACGCGCTCTCTGTATGGAACTGATATCTCGATTGCTTTTTTCTTTCCAAGGTGCTTTCGTGCAAGGATTTTGACTTCTTCTGAGAGAGGCATTCCATCGTTGGTCGGACGCATCTTTTCATTCTCGAAAATGTCCTTGCGGAAAACCCACATTCCTGATTGAGAATCTTTGATTCCATAGCCAAACAGGACTCTGGCTGTGAATGAAAGAACCCAGTTGCCGAATCCATGTAGGCCTGACATTGATCCAGATTCAGCCATGCTCAATCGATCACAGGTGATGAATTTCAAATCATCATCTATGAGTTTCTTAACGAGTTCAGGAATAAGTTCGGCAGGATAGGTGCAATCAGCATCCATTGTAACGATGATGTCATTTGATGCAACTGCAAAACCAGTACGATATGCTCGCCCATATCCTTTCCGAGGTTCGAGATGGACGCGGACATCCTTTTCCAGTGCAATTTCTCTTGTACGATCTGTAGATGACCCATCGACGATCATGATTTCAAGTGATTCACACCATCCTCGGGGGATGGCATCGACAGTTGCACCCAATGCTTCTTCTTCATTCCGAGTGGGCAAGAGAACCGTAACAGAAACGGGTAAGACCTCAAACATGAGCAAGCCAGTGGACGTTAGTGTTTCAATCCATTGGGTGTGTCCTATGCTGTTGCATCAAGACCATTTGGCGCGAATTCTTCTCAACGAAAGTTTGGCAGCCAATCGAAGTTTCCTCCACTTGGAGAGTTTTGGTCGACTGCTAAACACATCTCCAGATCTTCGCACGATTTCATTGAAGATTGCATCATATGCTTCACACATGAGTTGTGGTTGTAATCTTGATTTTGAATCAAGGTATTCGAAGAGATGTTTCGCAGATTGCTGATGTCTTCGTACGACTTCGATGTATTCTTGCACGAAGGCTTTCCATCGCTGGTTGGTCCCAAAGTCGGTTTTTCCGAGTTCATCTACATTGATATTGTATTCAGCTAACGCTTGAATTGGAAGGTATATTCTTCCAGCACGATAATCCTCAGCAACGTCTCGAAGAATATTGATCATCTGTAATTGAATGCCCATGTCAATAGCATGGATACGGGCTCCAGCATCCTCACATCCGTAGATTTCTATCAATACGAGGCCGACAGCAGAAGCGACTTTGTAACAGTATGAACGAACTTCATCCCATGTTCTGAGTCTGACTTCAAAGAGATCGTCTTCCATCCCTTCAATGATGGTTTCAAAATCATCAAGACGGAATTGGAATTGATTGAATACCTGATGCATAGCAACGAAAATAGGTTCGTTCTGTGTTGCTGTTTCATCACCATTAAACAATCGTGTTAATCGTTCTTTAGCGTCGACAAGGGCCATTAGGCGGTATTTGTGTTCTTCTTCTGAGTTGTTTGGTTTAGACTGGTGAATCGATTGAAGCAGTGTATCTCGTTCGATAACGAGTTGATTTAATGCTTCAGTTTCCTTAACATCTGGGCGGGTATCTCCGTCTGCTATGTCGTCAAGATACCTGCATAATGCGTAGACTGCATGCACTGCCTTTCTTTTTTTTATCGGGAGTGCTGAGAAACTGGCAAAGAATGTGGAAGATGCATTTCGGCAAATTTCTTCACATTGAAGAAATGCTTCTTCAACAGTGATTTCTCTTTGCATAGTCTACCCTCCGCAGTTTTTGGTTATGAATGCGTGTTCTTTGCCTTCTTCAGTTGCACGGATACGAAGTGAATGGCAAGGCCGACTGGCATCAACATGACTCCGAACAATATCGCCGTCTGCGTCGCGGTTTTGTTTATTTCTGTCTCTATGCTTCGCTTCCAAATCCAACGGGTTGTGATGATGTCACCGATGACAAAGTGAGTCCATGCAAGAACAGCTCCATCTTCAGTACCAAGAATGTCTGCTAATGCTTCAACAAAACCACTGAGGGTTCCGTCTCCCATCATGTCCGCAAGGGCTCCGAGATTCATCATTAGAATGATCAGATAGGATACCAATGGGCCTAGGACAAACCATGGTCCACTCATCCACTTTTGTGTTCTTTCTTCATATGGTTGAATCATCATGAGTAACCAAAACGGGCCAACCCACATTGAGGCTAAAACGAGTGCTGAGAGTAAAAGTATGTCTGCCATTAAATCATGTCCTTGTATTGTTCTTCAATTTCGGATATTGTTTCATTGTCCGGGTAATATGTGGAACTTTTCCATTGGGTCACTCCACCTTCATCGATGAGCAAAAGTGTCGGAGTCCCAGGCATTCCGTAATACTCGAAAACGGTCGTACTGAGTTTGGTCTCATCATCGTATTTCCGAATGGGGTCCTCATCCGTTGGCAAGGTTATTGGCCAAGGAGTGTAATGATTGCTTTCTGGAGTTCCAAATTCAAGGGCCACGTCTTCTTGGGATTCAAAAGAGGGATACCGTTCAATAGAGACCAGTTGGAGAGGAGGTTCCATATTCATCCATTCTTGATGGTTCGAACGTAGTTCATCGGTCCACTCTTTACATCCAATACATCCTACACCGATAAAGAGAATCAGGACAGGACCTTCTGAAAGATTGTCTTTCAAGGAGTACGTTGCTCCAGAATCTTCTGCTCTGTCGAGTGTCTGTAGCGTAAATACTCGGCCCTCTTCTGGAACTGGGTCGATGCAACCAGATAGCATAAGCAATGCTACTAGGAAGCCAATAATTCTCAACTTGAATCACTCAGGCCTTGGTTGTAGTGACGCTTTCCTTCTTTGGAGTTGGGTTGCGGGGTCGAGCAGCGACTTTGGGGCGCTTCAGGTCCTTGAACCAAGAGTCAACGCCATTCCAGTCAGGTCTCATGCCGAGATCAGCGAGAACAAGCTTGCTGCTGATTCGTGCGCTTTCAAAGATGGTTGGAAGGCCGCTACCTGGGTGTGTGCCTCCACCAACAATGTAGAGGTTGTTTGCTTCTTCAAAGCGGTTGTGAGGACGTCGCCATAGCATTTGCTTGAGGTCGTGAGTTAGGTTGAACACGGCGCCTCTGTAGATGTCGGATGCGCCCCAGTCATCAGGTGTGATCACGGTCTCAGAGACAATGTGGTCTGCGATGTCATCGTACCCGAGTTTTGCCAACTGCTTCACGATAGTGTCACGGAAGTCAGCCTTGATATCGTCCCAAACGATGCTCTCATGTTGATTGGGTACTGGCACGAGGACGTAAATGGTTGAGTGGCCTTCAGGGGCAAGTGAGTCATCGGTGATGGATGCGTTTTGAACGTAGACAGACGGGTCGTCCCATGTGAGCTTATGGTTCGTAATATCTCGTAGGTTTTCCTCGTAAGATGTGGAAGCATAGATCTGATGATGTGGGTGGGTGTACTTCTTGTCAACACCGAGGTATAGCATAAATGTGGAGCAAGAGTATCCCTTCTTCTCGAGTTTCTTATTGGACCACTTCTTTCGCTTTTCATCAGGGACTAGAGTGGTCATAGCATGGGCGAAGTCTGCATTGACGACGACCTTGTCGGCAAGCATTTCTTTGCCTTCGATGCGAACTCCTGTTACGGTTTTTCCTTCATAGATCAATGACTTGACTGGAGTGTTGAGGTGGATTTTAACACCCATCTCTTCTGCAATCTCTGCCATTCGAGCTGTGATGCTTCCGAGGCCGCCCTTGGCGTGGAAAATCCCGTGCTCGTATTCTAAGAAAGCGAGGATGGTGAACAGCGAAGGTGCATGGAATGGACTCATGCCGAGGTACTTGGTTTGGAATGACATTGCCAATCGAACGCGCTCATCGTCGAAGTGCTTTCCTAAATCCCCAGCAACGCTTGCCCACGGTTTGAGAACCGTAGCCACTCGGAAGGCTCGCTTCGAGAGCACATCCAATGGGCTCGACCATGGTGTCTGAAGGCATTGCTTCGACAAGTCGAGCTTCTTTCGATTCTGTTTCACGTAATTCTTGAAACCGTTAGCGTTCTTGTCGCCTGCGAGTTCTCGAATACGCTCTGTCATTTCATCAAGGTTACTCGTGGCATCGATGTGACCACCTGCTCCAAACACCAAGCGGTACATTGGGTCAAGTGGCATCAGGCCGAGTTCCTTGTGAGCGTCTCTACCAATTGCTTGGAAAATCTCTTCGATGACTTCTGGATAATGGAAGAAGGTTGGGCCTCGGTCGAATGTGAACCCATCTTTCTTGTACAATCTGGTTCGTCCGCCTACAGCTTCTGCTTTTTCGAGGACGGTTACGTCCACACCTGAGTGTGCTAGGAGCAAAGCAGAGGCGAGACCACCGGGACCTGAGCCGACAATTATTACGTTTTGAGCATCGCTGTTGGACATGGTTTATCTACCGGGATTCGGCTTATAAAGCGGCGTTTTCAACCATCTTGAAAGTTGGTTTTAGATTCCAATCCCAGATGGTTGAATTATCAGTTCTTTGAGTTGTTTTTTGACTTCTCAGAGTAAGGCAATTCAACAATCGATGCAAACTCATCGAGATAGGGGCCCATGGATGTGATAAGATCTACATTTGGTTGTCCACGAAGAACCATCCCGTCCATATACATCAACGAACGGATAATTGGAAATGCTTCTTCTCCGAATCGACATCCTGCAAGAACTGCACATCGAACCGTTTTCATCATCTGTTGTGTGAGTGAAATTTCACTCACAGTCTTTCCAATAAATCCAGTATATATTTCATGCATACTTTCCATGTATTTTTGTTTGGCCGCACCGCTTGGAGGAGTGTCTGCCATCAACAGCATCGCTTCAAAGGATTGATCTAATTCGCCTTTTGCAAGATGGAAAAAGAATCCAAATAAGGCTGAACGAACTTTATCTGGTGCGTGAGATATTGCACCAGTGTCAATAAACGTGAATTTGCCGTTATCATCAACCATTGCATTGCCTGGATGGAGATCTCCATGGAAGGTCCCTATACCGAACATGAACGCTCCGTGAATTCGGAAAAGTTGCAGGAGATTGTCCCAAGACATTGTCCCTTCAGCGAGCCGATCTTCCAGCGTAGGAGCTTCAATGTGTTCCATCACGAGGATGTGCTGATTCGAAAGTTCAGGCCAAACACGAGGGAAGGCTAGGAGTGGCATTGGGAATTGATGTTCAACTTCTTTCGCTTTTCGTTGTAAGAGTTCAGCGCCTTCAATCTCGTTTCGAAGATCGAGTTCTTTCAATGTGTAATCCTCAACGTGCTGGAGAAGACCGACTGGGTTGCCAACTTTTCTCAATCGTGGATTGAGGAAGAGACCGATTCGAAGCCATCGCTTCATTCTTATAACGTCCTTCCGGAATGACTTTTCGAAGTCCGCTTTGATAATCTTTACAACGACATTTGTTCCATCGTTGAGGACTCCTTTATGGACCTGTCCGATACTGGCAGCTGCAAAGGGTTCTTCATCAAAGGATGAAAAAGCATCTAGAAAACCATCAGGCGCTCGATCATGAATCAGTTTCATTGAGTCTTCTCGAGGTATTGAATTTGCTCGCTGGTACAACGATTGGAGTTGCTTACACTTTTCCTCAGAAAGCAAGTCAGGGCGGAGAGCGAAAATCTGAGTGAGTTTCACAGCGAGTAATCCCATCTTCTGGATTTTATCTAAATCCGCAGGACCTTTTTTTGTTATCATGCGGATAAAACGTGCAAAAGTAACGAGGCGCATAGTTAAGAAATCCTCCTTTAGTTTATCAATCGGCGTTTTTTCGCAACAGGACTTTGATTGGATTAGCGAACATGGCTGGAGTAGATTCCACCCACTCTTGATATCCGTCCCTATCCTTCAAATCGACTTCAGACATTGCAACTCCACTCACAAATCGCAAGAGGAGGGTGAGGATGAGAGGTCCAATCAAAGCCCACGATGAGGAGATGCCTCCGACTAAAACAGCGAAGCCACCAATCGACCACCAAATGATGGCTTCTCCCAGATGGTTCGGGTGGCGAGTGATTGAGAAAATGCCATCAGTTTTCAGCTGCCCAGGGCCGCTGGTTTTCTTGAATTCTCGAAGTTCGATATCCCCTCTATGCTCAATTATCATTCCAATACAATATGTTGCGATTAGCAAAGCAGTTCCAATAAGTTGGTTTGTTGACAGTGAACTGTCAGTGTTGCCTTCAGAGATTAGGGACAAGATTGGGAGCGCAACGAGGACGAGTAAGATCCCTTGCAAAAGAAACACTTGCAGGAAACTTACCCACCACCAATTTTTCCCTGCGGATTCCATCATGCGAACATATCGCATATCTTCACCACGGTTTTTCGTGCGTTGATGAAGGACAAATGCTAATCGTAGTCCCCAGAGGCTAACAGCAGTTAATGTGAGTACAGTTATCGCATTGAATGAGTTCAGTTGCAACGCTCTTGACCAGGCAATAATGACAAAACCAAGCCCCCATAAAACGTCCATAACGCTTACTTTACCGCTTGAGACTGTTCGAAGCCATGCAAGAGTGATGTATGCAAAGATGACAACACACGTTGCCGCGTTAACATTCAAGGCAATCACGCAGTTGATTCTGCAGGTTCTTCTTCACTGTTCATGATGATGTGGTAACGCCACAAGTCATCAGAATCACCAGTTCCGTCGAAGCGACGTACTGTAACTTGTCCGTCACGTGGGAAACGAGTCATGAGCGCGCCTTCGATGATTCCATCGTCTAGCTCCCACATTGGCAATACGTCAGGATCCTCGCTTGGAGGATGGTCAAGACCGACTTGTACGTGGAAGACAGGATCGATTCCGTACTCTAGACGGCCTAGTCCTGCATATTCCCACCAATCCATCATTTCATCGAGGAATTCGACGTGGTTTTCGATAGAGCGTAGGGAGAACGCTAGTTCATGGCCAACTCTGTTTCCAACTTGGCGAAGCATTCGTGAAAGATCGATACCAAGAATTTTCAGATTTGAAAGACGTCCTTTAGTCAGTTCTTGACGTGCTTGGCTGACTTCTTTTCCAGCAGCCATGAACGCTTCTGGATCGAATGGAGTATCGTGTTCTGGAAGGTCATTGACTCCAAGAGCACCGACTAAGGAATCTAGGAAAGAACCTTCTCCGATGGTAAGTCGTAGAGGATCGTGAATTCGTCCTTTGGTAAATCGTGCTTCTGCAGTAGCAAACTTCACAGCATCTTCCCATATGGTGTCAATGAGATTTTCTTGTGCTTTAGCAAATGGTTGGCTTTCGATAACAAGTGCAGCATCTTCTTTTCCGCGCCCTACAGGATTTTCTTCAATGTTCAAAAATTGTACAACATGTGTACAGTCTTGGAGAAAACCTTGAGAGTCGAGATCGTCTGAATGCTTGATTTCAATTGAATCGTGCAACTTTTCGAAGAACCGGGTTGTTCGACGGTCGAGTTGTGCAATGACTTGGACGACAACACCCTTCTGAGCTGCTGTGTTAATTGAGTCGAGGGCCTCACTTCGACAGAGGTGAAGAATTCCGTAGCGTCCTAGGAGGAGAACGAGGCGTTCTTCTGCCTCATCAGCCATCTTTTCAAGACGCTTGTAGATGTGACTTCGCTCCTTCAATACTGCGAATCTTGGCTCGTCTCTTTGACGACGACTTGCCTCGAAAGATGCGCTGTTTTCTGTAATGCCCTTTGCAACTTCGTCAAAGCCTTCCTGGAGGTTGTCAAGTTGTCTTCGGCGCATTTCGATAATGTGCTGAAGGGCTTCGTCGACACGCAGACTCGAGAAGAGCATTGGTCTGTCAGCAGTTGCTGTAACAATCCCCATTTCTTGTAGTCTTGATAGACTGTTGTATGCATCGAGACGAGTTGTCTGCAGTTCTTTTGCAAGTTCGCTTGCTCTCATGTTTGGATTGTTTCCAAGAACCATGATCGAGCGGACTTCACGGTCAGTGAGGCCAGCTTCGTTGAGGAGTTGTTCCCACATTAAGAGTCCCCTCCAGTTACTGGTGACAGGTGCTTAAGGATTCGAGCAACGTGTCGTCGAGGGCGGAAAAGCCAATCGTAAACGTGCTTGATTCGGTTATCTGGTCCAATCAAGAAACTTGATTTCGCATGGAACATTCCAAGATGTACTGGGACAAGGAATTGGTCAGCAACGGTTCTATCCTGATCGGACAAGAGTGGGAACGGGAGTCCGCCGAGGCTCTTCTTGAACTTCGAGTGAGATTCTACGGTTCCTTCACCAACGCCGACGACTTTACAGCCAGCAGATGCAAACAAATCATGTTGCTCTTTGAAGGTTAAACAGCCACGCTTGCACGTAGGGGAGCCGTCTTTGGCGTAGAAGAAGAGAATTCTCCATTCTCCGTCCAAGCTTCGGCTATCAAATTCGTTACCCTCATCGTCCATTAGTATGAATTCAGGTGCGGTTTCTCCGATCAAATCTTTGCTCATTTTCTTTGCCTCATTTAGGGTGACGCGGTCTGCTGTCAAAATAACTTCTGCCATGTGTATTACTCCAGTATAGAGAGAATATGCCCCATTCTTTGACCCTTCGTTCGAAGATAATCTTTGTTTTGACTGCAGATTCCAGCTTTGTGCTCGACTCTGTGCAAAACAGTAATGTTGTGTTGCTCAAGTTGAGCGACTTTGTCAGGATTGTTGGTCATGAGACGGATAGTATCGTGGCCGATGTCCTTTAGAATACTCGCTGCGATGGTGTAGTCTCTTCCATCAGCAGGAAGGTTCAGGGCAAGATTTGCATCGAGTGTATCAAGGCCTCTATCCTGGAGATTGTATGCTTGCATTTTAGCAAACAGGCCGATCCCTCTTCCCTCTTGTCGGAGATAGAGTAAAATCCCTCTTCCTTCTTCTTGGATCTTTTTTAGTGCTCTCTGTAGTTGTGGGCCACAATCGCAGCGAAGGCTTCCGAGGGCATCGCCAGTAAGGCATTCAGAATGGACCCGCACGAGAGGGGGCTCTTGAGTGTCCATGTCTCCAGTATAAATTGCAGCATGTTCCGATCCATCTCTAGGGTCGATGTAAGAGCGGATTCTGAAATCTCCGTACTGTGTTGGAAGTTTAGCATCTGCTGGTACTGCTGTGTATTGTTCTACTTCATGGTTGGACATACCCTTAAGATTGGCATTTCAGGTATAAAGCACTGTTCTCAGCCTAAAGGAGGTTGTGAGTTTTCAATAAACGGTTCTTCATATACTG
>OCRI01000377.1_pt1 | contig 9438 bp, 10 predicted proteins | sample 1534641 | NCBI WGS metagenome assembly OCRI01 (sample SAMEA3275473, study PRJEB22092) | marine metagenome | reverse complement strand
ACCACTGGAGCACTGAACAACGCTACTCTCTTGGTATCTGTGACATGTACCGATTCATGGGTTCAATCGGACACTTCCGAGTTGAATCTAACATTGTTACCTGAACCTCCTTGCGAGGATTGTAATCAAACGGTAGCAACCAATGAATCCGAAGAAATCAACTCGCTGACCGTGCCTCTGTTACTGGGAGGGGTTGGCGTTTTGGTTGTTCTTCTGGGCACTGCTTTATTGCGTCGTAAGACCAAAGGAGAAGACACGCCGTTGTGGGATGTCGTTGACGAGCCACCGAGTGAAGAACCAACGTTGGAGCCTTCCTCCATCAACGCACCTTCTCTTCAAGTTCCTTCGGGTTGGAGCAATGAACAATATCGAATCTGGTTGGAGGGGGAAATGCCGGACGGTTGGACATTGGGGCAATGGATGGAATTCACCGATGAACAATTGGAGCTCCTCGGTCCGTAGTGGGGATGCAGAGAAGGGTTGATGTGCTTTGAGCACCTGGTAGGTTTGATTGCCATGGCGGTAGGATATGTCTTGATTAATGTTGCACCAGGCAAAGAACATGAAGTTTACATGGCGGTGAAAGATATGCCAAACGTCGATGACGCGACTCTCTTGTTTGGAGATCATGACCTCATCGTGAAACTCGTTGCTGACAGTTTGGCCATCATTGCCCAATCGGTTGTTGAATCAATCCGTCAGATACCCGGCATCATTGATACCAAGACTCTTGCTGGAGCCGAATTATAACTTCCAATTTGAGAACCCGTTTCTGCGGTTCTGCACAACCGGTGCACTGAGGCTCAACAGTCACAAAAACGGTTTCGGAATGGGGTACTGCGGAGACTATACGGCGCAGTATACCGTTTAATCGGGAAAAGTACTATATACTCTATGGGACTGTCAAGTATCGGAGGAAATCCAAAATGTCTGATAAAAAATACTTTGTTCTCATGGAGAACGGAAAAGATACGAGCCAGGTTTTTGCTAGCAAACAACCACGCGGCGCAGCCCTCAAAGCTGCAACCCGCGGACACACGAACATACGCCTACGTGAGCGTGGCACCAAGCGTGTCCACGTCTTTAGTGGCAGTATTAGCATGGTTGACAAGCCAGCTAATGGACCAGCTTGGCTTCCTGACAAGATCAAGAAGGCAAACGTCAAGAAGTCCGGAATCGAACACCTTTGAGTTCTGATTTAACTTCTGTATGTTTTCCAAACTTGCTGTTGCAAGTTTGTTCCCGCAAGGGTCGCCGCTTCTTTTCCCTCTTCGGAGGGATTAGAAGCCATTTACTCTTTCTTACTTTTCCACTCTGCAATCCAGAGCGCTAGCCCAATCATTCCGAATTGAGCAGTGGCACGTGCAATATGTGCTGATGTGGAAAATGAATTTCCGTCGATTGGAATATCATTGATCCACATGTTCAGGTTAGCCCAGTAGACAAGGACGAGGAAGGCAGCCGTCCCCATTCCCCCTTTCTGCCTGGTTCGAGGATGAATCATCGACGCACCAAGAAGAATCTCAACAACTCCGCTGGCATAGACCCAGAACTCGGGTGCCCCAAGGATGTCGGGCACGATGGGGACAAAGAAACCAACATTGGTAAAATGCTGAATTCCAATCCAAATAAACGCGAAGCCAAAGCCGATGGCTGAGATACGACGGACGTTCTCAGTCGAAGTTACCACTTCATCGCCTCAATAGCGAACTTTTTGCCGTGTGAGCGTACGCCATATGCGTTGCAACGGGTCGTAGTAACGGTCAACAACACGCTCTTTGAGCTGTATGATTGCATCGTCGGTGATTTGGATTCCAGCCGGACAAACTTCAGTACAGCAACGGGTAATGTTACAGTATTCGATTCCGAATTCCTTCTTGATTTCTGGAACACGGTCTTCAGTGTCCAGAGGGTGCATTTCATACTGAGCAAGTCGAACGAGGTTTCGTGGTCCTGCAAAGTCATCGAACAGTGCGTGGTCTCTCAATACGTGGCAGGTGTTCACACAAAGGAAACATTCGATGCATTCACGGAATTGCTGTACTCTGTCTGCTTCCATTTGGTTGAACTCCCAGTTCATCTCCTCAGGTCCATTGATTGGCTTGATTTTTTGAGCCATCTCGTAATTCCACGAGACATCAGTGACCAAATCTTTGACGTGTGGGAACGCTTTCATGGGTCGAATTTCAATGGGCTTACCCGCAGGTGTCTCAGCAACGACATCGCTCATACGTGTCATGCACATCAAACGTGGTCGGCCGTTAATTTCCGCAGAACAGGAACCACATTTTCCAGCTTTACAGTTCCAGCGAACCGCCAAGTCCGGTTGTTGTTCGTGTTGAATTCGGTGGACACAGTCCAAAACGACCATGCCTTCATCCAGTTCAATGCTGAATTCTTCCAAGGCTGCGTCTTCGCCTTCGCCTCGGAGAATAGTGAAATCTTGCTTCTTTCCTTTGAGTGACATTACTTCTCGCCTCCTGCTTGTTCAGCGGCACGTTCAGCAATCATCGACTTCACTTCTTTGATTGCGTCTTTCAAGTCGCTTCGCATCTCTTCGACTGGTTCTTGGCGAACTTTAATTTCGCCGTCTTCCATGTAGATGATGTTGAGAATTTTACCCCAATCTTCGACTTCGCCGGGGAAATCGTCTCGAGTGTGGCCGCCTCGGCTTTCTTCTCGAGTGAGCGCAGCAAGGGTTGCTGCAATCGATACATCGACCATGTTCTTGAGGTCGAGCGCTTGGTGCCATCCGGAATTGTATTTGCGGGAGGAACCTGGGAAACAAGCGGATTGCCGTTGGTCGAATGCTTTCAAATCGTCCATTGCTTCTTGCATTTCTTCCTTGGTTCGAATAATACCGACCTTTGCTTGCATCATGTCTCGCATTTCGTCGTAGATGAGGCCTGGATTTTCACCTTCATTTCTGTGCAAAGGTGCGAGCATCACTTCGATCGCAGATTGCACTTGAGAGTCATCAATGTTCGGTTGGGCCAAGTCTTTCGAACGCTTGGCAGCATGCTCTCCAGCTCTCTTTCCGAAGGTAATGAGGTCAGACAACGAGTTCCCTCCGAGTCTGTTTGCACCGTGAAGACCGGACGCTACTTCGCCGCATGCATAGAGGCCAGGAACGTTGCTTTCTTGAGTTTCAGCGTCTACACGAACTCCACCCATCACATAGTGTGCAGTTGGTCCGACTTCCATCGGTTCTTTTGAGATGTCAACGCCTGCCAATTCTTTGAATTGGTGGTGCATGGACGGTAATTTCTTCAGAATTGCTTCTTCACCTCGGTGTGAGATGTTGAGGAATGCACCGCCGTGGGGTGAGCCTCGTCCTGCTTTCACTTCGGAATTGATTGCCTTTGCTACAACGTCACGGGTGAGCAATTCAGGGGGTCTTCGTACGGTAGCAAGTTTTCCAGAAACTACTTCTTCGACCCATTGGTCAGATTCTTCAATGGTTTCTGCGTGGTCACCTGCAAACGTTTCAGGAACGTAATTGAACATGAATCGCTCTCCTTCGGAATTGGTCAAGCGCCCACCTTCGCCTCGAACTCCTTCGGTAACGAGGATACCTCGGACAGATGGAGGCCACACCATTCCGGTTGGGTGGAATTGGACGAACTCCATGTCACGAAGTTCAGCGCCAGCCCATAGGGCAAGAGCGTGTCCGTCTCCGGTGTATTCCCACGAGCCGGAACAAACCGACCAGCAACGGGTGATTCCACCGGTTGCGAGGATGACAGACTTGCCAGAAAAGGCATGGAAGTCACCGTCAACTCGAGTGTATGCAACGCATCCTGTAACTCTGTCCCCTTCTTTGAGAAGGTGGCGAACGGTGTACTCCATGAAAATGTCAATGCCTTCGTGAATCCCACGTTCTTGGAGTGTGCGAATAAGTTCCAGACCGGTGGCGTCACCAACGTGAGCGAGACGTGGGAAGGTGTGTCCTCCAAAGTTTCGTTGATTGATGGTGTTTTGTGGAGTTCGGTCAAAGACTGCGCCCCACTGTTCAAGTTCTCGAACACGGTCAGGTGCTTCTTTGGCGTGGAATTCAGCCATTCTCCAGTCGGCAAGCCACTTGCTACCTTTCATGGTGTCGTGGAAGTGAACCTTCCAACCGTCTCGTGGGTCAGCGTTCTGCAGAGCTGCTGCACAGCCCCCTTCGGCCATGACTGTGTGTGCTTTCCCAAGCAAGGATTTGGTGATGATCGCGGTTTTCGCACCGCTTCGTGCTGCTTCAATCGCTGCACGTAGTCCAGCGCCACCAGCTCCAATGACAATGACGTCGTATTCGTATTTCTTGTATTCTTCAGTCATCATTCCCACCTCAAATAACAAACAGCGCCATATCGCTCAAATAGCCTTCACTGACTGCCAAAACCCAAAGGTCGCCAAAGAAAACGAAGGTAAGTGATGTCCAAAACCAGAACCCGTGGGAACGGTTGAGGATGCTGATGCTTCCAAACAATTTGCCCCGTAGTCGGCTGATGCCGGTTGTCCAGCGGTCCAATGCGCCACCAGCAAGGTGACGTAGAGCGTGACAAGAAGTAACGTACATGGTGAGAAGGAATGCTTCAACCGCCATCACCAGCGTACCAAGTGACATGCCCCATCCGTCGTCAAAATGCAAAGTGTGGGTAACATCCCACCACTTGATGACCAGAATAATCATGGCCGCATAGAGGAAATAGCGGTGGAGGTTGTTGAAGATGAAAAGACGCTTTTCGCCCTTGTAACCGAGTTTTTTGTTGATTTCTGGTTCATCAACCCAGCACGCCACAGGGCTGGCAAAGAAGGTACGGTAGTAGACTCGGCGCATGTAGTAGCAGGTGCCTCGGAATCCAAAGGGAATCCACAGAACGAGAACTGCAGCGTTGACCCAACTTGGAGCATCCGTCTCTCCCCATTCTTTTAGTCCAAATAATTCCCATTCGAGAACGTTCGGTGAGAAGATCGGTGACATGACTTTTGAGCCTTCCAGTTCGTATGAAATCGATTCCGGGAAAAGGAACAATCGCCATGCAGTGTAGAGCATTGCAGCAGTAAGGCCCAGGCCCATTGCGATTGGTTTGTTGAGCCAGTTATCGATACGATTTGTACGACCCAGTCCGTTCAAGACTGGTAATTTAATGCCTTCACCCATGGTTTTCACCGGCCGCCCTGCAGGCTGCTTACCTCTTGGATACCCTCGGGGTCTTTGAGGTTCACTCTTGACTCACCTGTCGTTCAAAGAACGAAAACCCGTCATCAAAGACGGTTTCATTGGCCCAGTATGTCTTGGATTGCCATGCCAACACACCGTTCGGAGCAATGACTTGGAGCGTTGGAGTGCCCGGGTTGCCGTATGCTGAGTAGATGGATGCACCTGTGCTCTTTTCTGTGTTGAAATCAGCTGCTTGTGTCAGTTCAGAAGGCGTAACGATGGTCCATGGAGTGTAGTGTTCTGATTGGTTGGCTGTTCCAAACACATTTTCGATGTCGTCTTTGGTTTCAAATTCTCCCCAGCGGTGAACACTGACGATGGTCATGTTTGAGTCTTCGAAAGCACCCTGTTCCATTTTCTCTCGGATCATGTCTGTCCAATCGTGGCAACCGGTACATCCTGCACCAATCCACAACAGCATGACAGGACCGTTTTCGAGTTCTTGTTTGAGGTCGAACTCAGGAGTGCCGTCTTCTTCTCGGTCCAAAGTGTCGGCTGAGAACGTAAGTTCGAAAGGAATTTGGTTGAGGTTCGAGGATTCATCTTCAACCATTGAGTCTGGTTGTACGCATCCTGCAAGGAACATCATTGCCGTAAGGCAAGCGAGTAGAGTTTCACGCAGCATGACCGTCACCAGTCGTTCGTTGATTCGCCTGAGCCGGCTTCGCTGTTGTCGCTTTGACCTTTGGTCTGCGGACGTCTTGGAACCAAGAGTCTACGCCGTTCCAATCTGGGCGCATTCCGAGGTCAGCAAGCAAAAGTTTACTGCTGATTCGTGCGCTTTCAAAGATGGTTGGTAGTCCACTGCCAGGGTGTGTTCCGCCACCGACGATGTAGAGGTTGTTGGCCTCTTCGAATCGGTTTTGAGGACGTCGCCACAGCATTTGCTTGAGGTCGTGCGTGAGGTTGAAAACAGCTCCACGGTAGATGTCCGATGCACCCCAGTCATCTGGAGTAACGACGGTCTCTGAGACAATGTGGTCCGAAATGTCGTCGTATCCCAATTTACCAAGTTGCTTGATAATGGTGTCTCTGTAGTCAGCTTTGATGTCATCCCAGACAATGGTGTCATGGGTGTTTGGAACTGGAACCAGAACATACACGGTAGAATGGCCTTCAGGAGCGAGGCTGTCATCGGTAATGCTTGCGTTTTGAACATAGACCGACGGATCATCCCAAGTCAACTTGTGGTTGGTGATGTCGTGGAGGTTCTTTTCGTAGGATGAAGATGCGTAAATCTGGTGGTGTGGTAAATCGTATTGCTTGTCAACGCCGAGGTAGAGCATGAAAGTGGAACAAGAATATCCCTTCTTTTCGAGTTTCTTATTTGACCACTTCTTTCGCTTCTCGTTTGGAACCAATGTGGTCATTGCATGAGCGAAGTCGGCGTTAACGACAACTTTGTCGACACGGATTTCTTCGCCCTCTATGCGTGCACCGACCACATTCTTTCCTTCATAGATCAGGGAAGTTACGGGTGTATTGCATCGAATGGTAACACCCATTTCTTCGGCAATCTCTCCCATGCGCTTGGTGATGCTTCCCAAGCCACCCTTGGCGTGGAAAATACCGTGTTCGTACTCAAGGAACGCAAGAATCGTGAACAAGGAGGGTGCATGAAACGGGCTCATGCCCAGATACTTGGTTTGAAACGACATAGCGAGTCGGACTCGTTCGTCATCGAAGTGCTTGCTCAAATCACCAGCAACACTGGCCCAAGGCTTGAGGATGGTGGCAACCCGTATTGCTCGTTTCGAGAGGACATTGAGCGGGCTGGTCCATGGCGTTTGGAGGCATTGCTTGGAGAATTCGAGTTTCTTTCTGTTTTGCAAAACATACTTTTCGAATCCCTTTGCGTTTTTATCACCAGCGAGTTCACGTATGCGTTCGGTCATTTCATCCAGTTTGCTGGTTGCATCAATGTGCCCACCAGCACCGAAGACGAGGCGATACATTGGGTCCAACGGCATGAGCCCAAGTTCCTTGTGAGCATCTCGACCGATGGCCTTGAAGATTTCTTCAATAACTTCAGGGTAATGGAAGAATGTTGGTCCACGATCAAATGTGTATCCGTCTTTGTGTACAAGCTTGGTTCGTCCACCGACTATTTCTTCCTTCTCGAGAATGGTTACGTCTACGCCTGAATGGGCGAGCAGTAAAGCACTTGCGAGGCCACCCGGGCCGGAGCCTACAATGAGTGCAGTCGGTTTCTTGGTTTGAATCATGTTGCGAAGTAAGTGGTTCAGCATATAAATGGCCGTTTGCGTCCTTGAAATTTGTGAAGGTTTTTGAGGGTCCTATGAAGCCGACCGAATTGGCATCAACATTGGTCAAAAAGCATGATAAGGGTCCCCTTTGTGGACCAACTACAGCCTTAGGTTGGTGGGTGAAATTATGTCCGATTGGAGTGCAAAGAATCCTTACATGACTGAAATTACTGAGAACTATGTTCTCAACGGCGAAGGTTCCCGTAAAGAAACTCGTCACATTGTCTTCGCACTTGGTGACTCTGGTCTTGATTACAAAGTCGGCGATGCTCTTGGAGTCATGTCGGAGAATCCACCGCACATCGTCGAAGAAATTCTTGAACTTCAAGGATGGGACCGTGACTATACAGTGGAGACCCACAACGGAGAGCGTGACCTGTATACGGCTTTGAAGAAAGACTTTGAAGTCCACATGGCGAACAAGAAGTTTGTTCAATCGCTTGCAGGCAAGGTCGTCTCCTCAGGTATGAAAATTTCTTTGAAGATCGTGGCCCGAAGCCGTTCAAGCGAGGACTGGGAATCTTCTGACTCCTCCGCTACGCCTCCCGGACTTGCTGCCAGCAAGGCATCTGACGACCCAGCAGCAAAGGTCGAAGCGCTTCTTGGTGACGAAAAAGAGATTGAAAACTACCTTTGGACAAGGGATTACGTTGACATCATGCGAGAGTTCGGTGTTAAGTATTCTCCAGAGGAATTCCTTGATTTGGTCGCCCGACTCAAGCCGAGACTGTATTCCATCGCCTCTTCCCATGATGCTCACCCAGGATTAGTGGAATTGACCGTCGGAATTGTTCGCTTTGAATACCACAACCGTGCCCGAGGTGGCCTTTGCACACAGTACATGGCTGACGAAATTGAAGCAACTGGTAACCAAATCGGTGTCTTCATGTCTCCAACGAAATCGTTCATTCTTCCTGAAGATAAGGACACTGACATCATCATGGTTGGCCCTGGAACCGGAATTGCTCCGTTTAGAGCGTTCATGGAACAGCGTGTCTTCGATGGCGGCAAAGGCCGGAACTGGTTGTTCTTTGGAGACCAATCTTCCAAGACTGAGTTTTACTACAAGGAACAAATTGAAGGCTGGATGGACAGCGGGGACTTGTACAAATTCACAACAGCTTGGTCACGTGACCAAGAAGAAAAGATCTACGTCCAACATCGTCTCAAAGAACACGGTGCAGACATTTGGCAATGGTTTGAGGACGGTGCTTACTTCTACATTTGTGGTGATAAGACCTACATGGCCAAAGACGTGCATCGAGCACTCATTGAGATTGCAATGGAACACGGCGGAATGTCTGAAGACGATGCGACTCACTTCATTGGTACAACCATGATGAGAGAAGAAAAGCGATACTTACGAGACGTGTACTGATTCTCATTCGAGTCCATCTGTGGGCAAAGGGACACTTGTTACTGGGATGCCGCTCTCGATGGCGCGTTCTTCCATACGTTTTGTCCACACCGAATCCGGTCCGGGGAACGAAAGCATGTGCGTGGCTCGCCCAAGCATTGTCTTGGCCAGTGTTGCTACTGCTTCAGGTCGTCCGGAATCATGGGCAGAACTTGGTCGAGGAGCATTCCATGCTTCGCTAAACACAGCTAATCGGATGTTGTTGTTATCTGCCCATCGCTCAGCCAGATAATCGACACCACTGGCTCCACCGAGGATGATTAAATCGGGGTAGGCATTTGCCTCAACCCACTGCTCCAATTTATCTTCAAGCCAGGCATAATCATAGAATTTGGAGTTACCGCAAATGACTAAATTCACGATACACGGGGACCCGGAGAGGTGGACTGAAGAGCAGCTCAAAGAGTTTGTGCCGCCAGAGCTTGGCCACGAGCGGAGGCAGTCGCTCGTGCTCTCCGCGAAGGAGATCCTCCGCGGGTTGGACTGATAGCGTGTTACTAGTAGTATGTTGTGCATCTAGCATCTCTCGCATATGGATGAAATGAAGA
>OCRI01000355.1_pt1 | contig 9830 bp, 7 predicted proteins | sample 1534641 | NCBI WGS metagenome assembly OCRI01 (sample SAMEA3275473, study PRJEB22092) | marine metagenome | reverse complement strand
CAGTAATAGGACTTCCAAGAGGTTGTCCTTCTCCAACAACAATATCTGCGCCATAGTTACCTGGTGCTTCAACCAGTCCCAACGAGATAGGTTGGATTGCAACAATAAGCGCAGTATGTTCTCCGATAATTTCCTTTAATGCAGGATAACCTCCATCGATGATACCGAGAGGATTTGGTTGTTCCACATAGACTGCGCAGGAACCAGCGGCATTGGCAACATCATCTAAATTGATAAGACCGTTTTCATGATGTCTAAGTTTCTTTATTTCTATTCCAGCACCTTGGCAGTAGTTGTAAATGACCGAACAGCGATCTGGGGGTGTTAGTTCTGAAATGTAGACAGTATTCTTCTGTTCTGCTTTCCGATTGTGGACGCGAACTGCACAAGTTATTGCTTCAGCAGCTGCGGTTGAACCATCATAGAGAGAGAGATTGGTCACAGGCATGGCGATCAATTCTGAAATCAAGGACTGGAATTCCCACATCGCCTGCAACATTCCCTGAGATACTTCGGGCTGATATGGAGTATATGAGGTCAGAAATTCTCCACGAGTGATCAGTTGGAACACACAAGAAGGAACGAAGTTTCGATACAAACCTGCACCTAGGAACGATACCTTCTCTCCGAGAGCAACATTGGAACCCAGTAATCGCTTTGCATCAGCAAGGAGTTCTTCCTCACTTTGAGCCTCAGGAAGGGGCAAATCTTCGTTCATACGGACGCCCATAGGGACATCAGCAAACAATGCATCAATGGAGTCGAACCCCATTTCTTGAAGCATTTCTTTTTCTCGTCCTAGATTTGGAAGTTGGTCAACCATTCAAATGCACCTCCGCAGGTGTACTGAACCAATCGCGTAGCGCTCATAATAGTCGTCATTCAGCCACAAGAATTTTCAGACCAATTCAAACGAATGGTGGTCGGACGATGATGGCCTTAACAGAGGACCTTGGGCTCGCTGCAATCAAGACCTCATCGCCCTCTTTTACGCCTGAAATGTAACCAATCCCGATACCTGTATTACCCAATGAAGGCGAAGGTGCTCCGGAGGTGAGTTCTCCGATTACTGAACCATCCATTGATGTGACGCTTTTCCCTGGTCTTGGAAGCGGTCCTCGTTCGAGATACTTGATTCCCCACCAACGAGCGTCAGAATCAGGATGAGAGATGACTCTTGATTTACCAGTAAATTCATGATTGAGATCGAGCCCAAATGGTACGTTTGTTTCCCACGAGTCTCTCGCTAGAAAAGTATGTGATCCATCATCCAGGCCTGGCCATAGGAAGTCGACACCTGAGAGAAGGTACCCCTTTTCCAAGCGTAAGGTGTCTCTTGCACCCAAACCGACAGGTGTTGCTCCTGCTTCTGAAAGCGCTCTCCAAACTGTAACAACGTCGTGGTTAGGAACAAAAATTTCGTAACCTGCCTCTCCAGTGTAACCAGTTCCTTGAATCCATCCAGTAACACCAAGATTATTTTCTGAAAAAGAACCCCAGCGAAAGCGACCAACATGTTGGCCTTGACCAAATGCTTTGTCGAGTATGTCCTTGCTTGTTGGCCCTTGGAGGGCTATGATGGACATTTCAGGCGAGAGATTTTCAAGTTGTACTCCCATCTCACCTGGGTTGTGTTGATGGAACCAGTCCCACATTACATCGATCATGGATGCGTTTGGAACCCCGAGTATTTCGGTTTCAGAAACGACTGCAAAGATCATGTCGTCAATGATAAATCCATCATGATCAAGAAAATGTGTGTATGCACATCGACCAGGAGGAACTGCGGTCACATTTTGTGTAGCGCATGATTCAAGCCATTCTAGAACCCGTGCACCAGAGAAACGGAATGTCCCCATGTGCGATACATCGAATATTCCTGATCCTTCTCGAGTTGCAAGATGTTCTGCCTTGATATTGGAATACCAAATTGGCAATTCAAATCCATGGAAGTCTACGAGATTACCTCCCATCGACTTGTGTTCCTCAAAAAGAGCGGTTCTTACTGGTTCGTTGTTGCTCATATTCACACTACTCCATACTACTTCTCAATGTTTCGTTTTTGATTCTACTGAGAGGGGAGGCCTCTCTCGATATCCTGTCCTAATTCAACAACACGTTTGATGTAAGAATCAAGACTCTGTTCTGAAATCTGATTGTTGGAAATGACCGAACGAAGAATAATTTGTCCCTTGATTGTACTCTTACTGACCATAAACCGTCCGTCTTGCAACAACCTATGGCGCAATTCAGCATTGAGTTCGTTAAGATCTTCTGGTGCAGTATCTCCTACGTAACGGAAGCATACGTTTGTCCACATTCGGGATGAGGCCATCTCCAATTCAGGTGTTTCTTCGACCTTCAGTTCAAGATACGTCGCAAGTTCCATGAATCGATCGACAAGAGATGCCCAACCAGCATCTCCGATTTCACGCCATGCCAACCATAGTTTCAATGCATCATTACGCCGACCGCATTGTAGAGAATAGCGACCAAGGTCAACATCCTCTGATTCGCCGTGATACAGGTAGTGAGCTTCAGTACCTGTTGAGCATACTTGACGCAGAATAGATGCATCCTTGACAATAAAGGCTGAACAGATGAGCGGCACCCCCATCATCTTATGAGCATCCCAGCAAAAACTGTCTGCAAGGTCCAGTCCGTCCATCAAAGAACGATATTGATTTGAGAGCAAGCAAGCACCACCCCAAGCAGCATCAACGTGCATCCATAGATTGTATCGATGAGATATTTCAGCCAGAGGCCTTAGCGGATCGAAAGCACCTCTTACAGTTGTACCGCTGGTGGCAAGAACTGCAAATGGACGTTGTCCTGCTTGTAAGGCCCTTTCGATTTCTTCTTCTAGAGAATCAGGACGCATTCTACCGTCTTCATCGCACCTCACCTTAATTATATTCAAGAATCCTATGCCAATTACATTGGCTGCTATGCTATACGAATAATGCGCCTCTTCGGAGACGAAAACCACAGAATTACGGCCATCGAATCCAAGAGAGGATGATTTTTGATCCATGGATTGCCTTGCACAAAGTAAACCGAGTAAATTACCGTTTGAACCACCCGTAGTCAGTGTTCCTTTGGAAGTTGAAAATCCTGCAAGTTCCCCCATCCGCGTAAGTATCGTCGATTCAATCAGTGTGGCCATCGGTGCAATTTCATAGGTATACATCGCAGTATTCGTAGCTGCAGTAACCAATTCTCCTGCAATTGAGGCAACTGACAAGCCTCCCCACAACGGATTCATGAATCCAGGGGCGGTTGTGTGCACTGAATGGCGAAGGACAGAATCGATGTCATCGAGAGCAGATTGGATCCCGTGCCCTTCGATAGGGAGTTTTAGGTCAATCGTTTTGCGAAGAGAATCATGAGGTAAACCGTTGCGAATAACATCAGTCTGTTGAGGGAGATTGAGGAACTCTTTCACTCGATTGAGCACTTCATCTAAAAATGATTCAACTCCCATGTTTCTTCGACTGTCCAATGGGGTCTTTGAACGTCCCTATCTGATTCCCAAATGGCCTAACTTATGCATAATGCATTATCTGATAAATACATTGAATAACTGAGGCCTTTTCGTAACATTATGCTTGGAGAGACTGGAGACAAATGGCTTAACCGTTTACATATGCAATTATCGCGAGAATTACGATCTCAAGGATGGTCACAAATGGAGATAGCGGCTATGCTTGGAACAACACAAAGTACTGTATCACGCCAGTATCAAAAGCCAATTCTAGAGTTACCAGGGTCCGCTGACGCCCTTACAATCGATGGCTGGGCAAAAGAAATCGCTTCAGGTTTGATTGCTATTGGTCCAGATGAAGCACTTCTTCGCCAACGGTTTGTCATCGAATTTCAGTTCGGAAATAATCAAGTTCTCCGATATGACAAAACGTTTACTGGAATGAATCTCGATGCAGATCAAAAGGAACAAGCAATGATTCGACGACTCGAATGGGCAATCAGTCGCCTTGATTCAAAGTTGATATTACCCGTTATTCCTCAAGTTGGTTTGAATATTGCCTCGTGCATGGATGATGCTTCAACCACTGCTGATGTTGCTTCTGTACCCGGAAAAGTCACAGCCGTGGGTGATGTTTTGAGAACACATAGCAGACCAGAATTTGGCTCATCTAAAACTCTGGCTGGAATATTGCTCGATGTTCGCAAGATGGATGAAAGTAAGAACTCAATCATCAACATCCGACCTCCCGGCGACCATGAGGGGACAGATATCGATGCTGTTCGTGACGCTTGTGACCAACTTGGATGGACCCTTGCAGACGGAGATAGAGATGGAATTGAACAAATGAATGGAACTATTGATGCGATCCTAGACATCGGCGATTTTGGCTGGGAACCTTCCCTCTATGTCCTTGCAACCAACCCGCTCGAAGTCGTTGATCGATGCCACAATCTCATCCATGCATTGGAGGGATCTAACTGAAGTTGCATTTGATTGTTGCATTGTTAATGCTAAGCCTACCGCTTAGTGGATGTCTTGACACTCCAAGTGATGATCTTGAATGTAATGACGGCAAGGATACTGGTGATGATTGTGTCCTGACAATTGTCACATACGATATTATTGCAATTACAGATGATGTGGTAAATGAATTTACGAATCAAACTGGCTTCGAAGTTAAGATGATTCGCACTGATGACGCAGGCGGTATTCTCGAACACCTTTTGCTCACGAAAGACAACCCGCAAGCAGATTTAGCGCTCGGACTCGACAATACTTATCTCCAGACTGCGTTCCAATTTGATTTGTTAGCAGAACACGGTGCACAGATTCCAGTTCTCGACTCCAAAGCTACAATACCCTATAATGGTAACAAAGCAGTTCCCTTTGATCAAGGTTACATCTGTCTCAATGCCGATACTCAAGCATTGAGTGAGAATAATATCTCCTTTCCAACTACTCTCGAAGAACTAACAGCACCTGAATGGAACGGGAAAACTGCATTCCCTAGCCCTGTTACCTCATCCCCTGGAAGAGCGTTCATGGTTGCATCCATTGACTATTTTGAGCAACAATCAAGCAATACGACTGCATTTGATTGGTGGGCTGACATGGCAGATAATGATGCAATATTTACAACCGGATGGACTGAAGCATACGAAACCCACTACACTGGAGGCTATGGAATATGGAATGAAGGCCACATAGGTGATGCATGGCTCACAGTATCCTACTGTCATTCTCCAGGAGTTGAGGCTTTTTATGGTGGAAATTCAACGATATCAGCTGCTGTCGATATTGACTTCGCTTCATTTTCACAAGTCGAATATGCAGCATCTGTCAATGGTGGAGGTTCTAAGAATGCCGTCAACGCATTCATTGAATTCCTACTCACTGATGAAGTGAATACAAACATGCCTGAAAACAATTTGATGTATTCAGTATTGGAGGGCAAGGACCTCCCTGAGACAGACGGCTACAGATATCACAGCCCAGTTCCATCTCAGCCATCAATCATTGAAATGGATCGCATCGGTCAAGAAATGGATGATTGGCTTAAGGACTGGCGTGATTCTACAAACTCAATTTGAGTTGAAAGCATGTCATTGCGTAGTATTCGAAGTGTGCCGATATTGGTGTACTTGGGATTGATTTTGATTCCGATAGTTCTCGCTGTCCAACGACTAATGGATGTGACGGGAGAATCACCATTTGCTGCAATCTTCTCATTACCAGACCATCCTTTGGGTACTGAAGCCCTCTATTTTTCATTCATTCAAGCATTACTTTCTGCAGGACTCACGCTTGCAATCGGTTTACCTATCGCATGGTGGCTAGGCAGACATCAGTGGAAGCACCTGAACTTCATAAGAGCAGCATTAACCCTCCCTTTTGTGACTCCAACCATCGTTGCAGCAATGGGGTTTCTTGCTCTTTTCAAAACCGGCGGCCCAATTGAATCGATTGGAATAGATCTCAGATTTGAAACCGGATTAATTGGTTGGCTATCGGATGCAACTGGAATCGAAAACTCTGGCCATATTATTGCCTTATTACTCGCCCATGCTTGGTTTAATCTCGCTCTTGTCATTCGTTTCGTTGAACCAAAAATCGCAACAATCCCTCCACGATTTGAGGAATCAATTCGCTTACTACCCATCGGAAAAACTCGATTCAGTCGAGCGAGATATTTTTGGTGGCCAATGTTGAGAACATCTATTGGTTCTGCTTTTCTTTTCGCATTCATATTTTCATTCACATCATTTGCTTTGGTTCGATGGCTTGCTCCAGATATGTGGACTCTCGAAGCACTGATGGCTGTAGAGGGTGGAGCCGCAGGCATTCATAATTACAGAACAGAAGCGAGTTTACTGGTTCTTGGTGGAGCAACACTACAAGGAATAATCCTTCTTTTTGCTCTTGGTTTAGCGGGATATTGGCAACAAAAACAGTCAATATCAAATGATATTGTATCGGAATCATTTGCACGTAAAACAGCAGGAGGAGCATCCCTGTTTGCACGAATTGGCGTCTCCTTCGCCCTTTTGTTTGCACTCGCCCCATTGGGTTCCATGCTCCTCTCCTCTGTTCGAATCAGGGATCGGACCAATGAATCGTATCGTTGGAGTACTGAAGCTTGGGACATTGCGCTCACTGGTGATTTAACATATGTCTCAGCAGCAGATGCTTTAGCAAATTCAATTGTTTATGCAATAGCCTGCATGGTGGTCTCAGTTCTTCTTGGCTATGCTGTTGCTTCATCGATTCATGCTCTTGAATCAGGTGGCAAAAAGAAAACTGCCATCATGGTCGATTTACTCTCTATGCTGCCCTTGGCCTTGTCTGGAGTGATGGTTGGCTTGGGCGTATTACTGGGAGTACTCAAAGTATGGCCAGAACTCTTCCAATGGTACGGACTCCCAATCATTCCACACGCAATGCTAACAACACCCTTTGTAATTCGAATACTCTTACCAGCACTAAGAAGTCTGGATTCTTCTTATGATGAGACTGCTGCTATGCTTGGTCATTCACAATTTCAACGATTCCTGAAGGTAAGAATTCCATTAATGAAAAGTTCACTTGTGGTTGCTGCAACGCTTTCCATCGCCTTTTCATTGGGTGAATTTGGAGCATCTTGGATTCTTTTGCGTTCAGGCTCCTGGGACACCTTACCCATTCTTGTTGATCAATTAATGGCCCGACCAAAATATTTCGAACTTGTTGAACCAGTAGCCATGGCTACTGCTTCCCTCTTGATGATGGTAACCTTTGTTCTCTTTATCATCACTGAACGGTTTAGAGAACATCAAGGAGGAGGATTCTAATGACAATCGAAATTCAATCATTAACACTGTCTTATGATACAAATATCATTGTCCAACGATGCAATCTTACATTGGCTGAAGGAGAGATTCTTGTGATATTAGGACCAAGTGGATGTGGAAAGACAACATTACTACGAGCAATTGCAGGTTTTGTAAAACCCGATGAAGGAACAATTCGCCTCAATGGGAGAAACGTGAATCAAATCAAACCTGAGGACAGAAATATTGGCATGCTATTCCAAAGGCCAGTTTTATTCCCCCACAAAGATGTCATCGGAAACATACTCTTCGCATACCAAAAGAAGAAAGATCGAGATATGGAAAAAGTCAATGAAATCATGAAGGACATAGGAATCTATACGATGAAAAATCAATCCATTGAAACACTTTCTGGTGGAGAATCTCAACGTGTTGTTCTTGCAAGAGCGTTGCTCACAAACCCTGAACTCTTACTTCTAGATGAACCATTATCATCTCTTGACTTGAGCGTAAGACGACAATTAGCATCCGAGATACGAACGACATTGAAATCGAAAGGAATCGCAGCAATACATGTAACACACGACCATGAAGAGGCTGCAATTATTGGTGATCGAATCATCGAATGGAATGAACTTCACCTACTCGAGAGTGAATGAATTCAAGCAAATACAGATGAAACGACTTCTGGTTGAGTCAGATAGATTGTCAAGCCAATACCTGCCATGATCATCATCCAAGAGCCAACAAGTTTGATCATCCCAGTCATTCTCCGTAGGAAATTAATCATGACTTGACGGCCAAGACCAACGAGTACTGTGACGAGAATCATCAAAATCAACAAACCGACCATCAATCCACTGAGACCAGATATAACTGCGGATGTTCCAAGAGTTCCTAGGAAAATCACGAATGGAAGAACTGCAGCGGCAGTACAATCAATGGAAGCAGCAGCGTAACCAATACCGTAGAGATACATGTTTCTACGTGGTGTAAAGGTCTCATCCATTTCAGTTGTTGACCATCGATCAACCAGTTTTTGGACGAATCCAAGTAAATGGGAAGTGATGCCAAGGAGCATAATTGTACCAAGGATGACGAGGAGTAAAGCAATACCAACGGCAATATAATGAATCAATCCAGACTTTGCAAACGCTTCACCCATTGCGAATGCAAGGATTCCAATGAGGATAAAGAAGGTCCACATTCCCAATCCTGCAAGTGTACCAATAACCCATGAAGATGGCATTTTAGTTTTCAGTTTCCCCTCTTCAATCAGTTCATCTTCTCGGGCACCGAGACTGAGATAATACGAAATGAAACCTGGTAAAACAGGGAATGCACATGGTGAAAAGTAGACAAGAATGGACAGAATCATTCCAAGGACAAATACTGCTACGAAGGACGTTGATGGCTCTTCCCAAGCGATTCGATCCGACATTGTAATCGAAACATTTCCAGTCAATGCGGATTCAACTGATGAATCGAATTCACCCCATCCTTCTACAGGAGTACCTGTTGTCTGTTTCTCAATGATATAACCTTCAACATCAATGACCATAACGACTGGGATTTGTCCGGTACCTGCAGTTGTGAATAATCGAACCGGATCTGCAGAGCTGCCATCAGCCAGAGTTGCAGCATCCACAGAACCAAAACCAGTAGGATACAATGGAACCGTGTATTCACCACTTGATTCATTGAGGTAACTCACGGATTCCCCATACCATGAGCCGTAACCAAGGATGTGCAAATTGACACCATTCTCATCGGCCAATGCCTCCCAGGAATCCATTTTTTCTTCTATGTGTTCTTGGACAAAATGACAATTTGAGCAATCGTGAGCCAGCATATCAAGGATAATCACATCACCTCGAAGAGATGTTGTGCTAATTTGCCCATTCTCGTCAGCAATCTCAGATTCGATCCCAGTTCTATTGAGTGAATCCATCAGAATATCTGGAATTGGAGCAGGCTCAGCATCTGACTCAAAGATTTCATCAATGCTATCAAACAACGTCAGACCTGCAAAGGCAATCGTTCCAAACATAATCACGGCTATGCCGAAAGCCTTCCACGTTTCAGAACGTTTGAAAACGTCCCAATCGGCTTGTTGGAGTAGGCCCATAGTTTTACCAACTACTGGATACAAATGAATCTAATGGATTCATTCATCAGTTACTGACAAGGACAGAATTTGATTCATAGATGATATTTCCATTCATTGAATCAATTATTTTTATCCGAACATCGCATGAGGAAGAGCCATCACATAGATCGTCAGAACCTTCGCTTACAGTAATTGATTCACCAAGGGCCCACACGTTATCTCCATCATCCGTAAGGTGGCAATTATTTCCAATGGTTTCTTGTGGAGTTGTGCATTGCATGTAAGCACCTGCATTTACTGACAATTGTAAGTTTACTTGCGCCCAATTCAAATCATCTCCTTGACTCATCTGAACATAGACTAAGTTTTCATTCGAGGCACTTGAAGGGCTTGACCCGCTATTGGATACGTCGAAATCATAGAGTGT
>OCRI01000349.1_pt1 | contig 10123 bp, 8 predicted proteins | sample 1534641 | NCBI WGS metagenome assembly OCRI01 (sample SAMEA3275473, study PRJEB22092) | marine metagenome | reverse complement strand
AGCAAAAAAATAATCATTAATTGATTCTAAAAAATTCTTTTTGACTAATTTTTTTATAAATTTAATCCACACATGGTGGATATTTAAAATAAACATAAAATAATCTGTGGATAACCAAAATTAGTTGGGGATAGATTGTTTTTTTGTAAATAAATATCTTTACAGAATGTATTTGCTGACACACTATATGTAGTAAGAGGTAATTAATAAACCTCGACTCATTGGGTTAACACCTGCATTTAGTAGTGTGTTTTCCTCCCAAAAAGAGGGTTAGAAGTGGCAGATAAAGAGCAATACTTGAGTGACAGTGAAATTCACCCAATCGATATAGTTGAAAACTTAATCAAGAACCGATCCTGGGATTTTGACCGTGTCGGGGATGATCAAATAGCCATGATGGTCGAGGGAAAGTGGAGGACTTATTCCGTTAATCTAGCTTGGTCTGCGTATGATGAAACGCTCAGGTTAATATCCTCATTTGATCTTGATCCACCCAAAGAGAAATTACCTGAATTATTTGAAGCTTTGAATTTAGCAAATGATGACTGCTGGACTGGTGGGTTTTCTTATTGGAAAGATCATAAAATGATGGTTTTTCGCTATGGCTTAGTATTGTCGGGCGGTGCAATTGTGAGTGCAGATCAAATTGACCATCTATTACACATGGCCGCTACAACTTGTGAGCGTTATTACCCAGCATTCCAATTGGCATGTTGGGGGGATCAGACACCCACGTCTGCAATGGATGTAGCAATTGCTGAAGCCTATGGCCACGCATAGTTTGTATTAAAAATAAGGATAATTACATGGCTATAGAAACAGTATCTGAAAAGGGATTGGTTCTCCTCGGCTGTGGTAAAATGGGTTCTGCTATGCTTCAAGGTTGGATAGCAGATGGCTTGAGCATAAACTCTGTGTATGTCCTTGATCCATTTCCCTCTCAATGGGTATTAGAGCTTGAACAGAGGGGTTTAAATCTAAACAAACCTCTACCTCAAGAGCCTGCCGTGTGCATTATAGCTGTCAAACCCCAAATGATGGGCGAAGCACTGCCTTCCCTTAAAGAAATTGCAAAGTCGGACACCATATTTTTATCAATTGCTGCGGGCACTTCCATTGCAAGTTTTCAGTCTATTCTGGGGGATAATTGTAAGATTGTGAGAGCAATGCCTAACACACCAGCTGCAATAGGCCAGGGGATTTCAGCACTTATAGGGAATAGAAAGACTTCAAGTGAAGATGTGGAGCTATGTGAGACACTATTAAAGGCAGTTGGCGATACAGTTGTTTTAGAATCCGAAGAGCAAATGGATGCAGTGACTGCGGTTTCTGGATCTGGGCCAGCTTATGTGTTTCACTTAATAGAAACTTTGGCAGAAGCAGGAGTAGCCCAGGGATTGTCGCCTAGTTTAGCCATGACATTAGCTAAAAAGACTGTCGCTGGTGCGGGGGCGCTTGCCTTTCAATCGGAAGAAACCCCCGAACAATTGAGAGTAAATGTGACCTCACCTGGGGGGACAACCCAAGCTGCATTAGAAGTTCTTATGAATAAAGAAACTGGCTTCCCGAAGGTTTTGTCAGAGGGCGTCAGCGCCGCGGCCAATCGTAGTAAGGAATTGGGTAAGCCATGAGTGAAATTTCATTTGATGATTTTATGGCTGTTGATATCCGCGTTGGAGAAATTACCCGAGCTGAGCCGTTTCCTGAAGCAAGAAAACCTGCATATAAACTCTGGGTGAATTTTGGTAATGAAATTGGTGAGAAGAAATCTTCAGCACAAATTACGGTACATTATAATCTCGCAGAATTAGTGGGAAAACGTGTGATGGCAGTCGTTAATTTCCCACCTAGACAAATTGGTCCAGTCAAGTCCGAAGTTTTAGTTTTAGGTGTTCCAGATGATGATGGTGCAGTGGTTTTAATTACTCCAGACATTAGTGTGCCATTAGGTGTAAGGTTGTTTTAAAACGACATAGTGTCGTAAAAATGCCTTTACTGTCGGCTTTCTCGAAGACTACTTTCTATTATTTAAATAGTAATTGTTTTGATGAGAATGTTATCCTATTCAGGGGTACGTTTAGGAGGCAAAATGAATCATACCCAACCTGTAATAGACACTTCTCCCAAAGTATCTGACGAAATTAGAAAAACTACTTGTTACATGTGTGCCTGTCGTTGTGGCATAAATGTGCATATGAAGGAGGGGAAAGTTGCTTACATCGAGGGCAATCGTGATCATCCAGTAAATAAGGGTGTCTTATGTGCAAAGGGATCCGCAGGTATCATGCAGGTCAACGCACCGTCACGTCTTCGCTCCCCTCTAAAGCGTGTTGGAGAACGGGGCTCTGGTGAATTTGAAGAAATCAGCTGGGATGAGGCATTAGAAATAGCATCTAACCGACTTGCAAAAGTACGTGCAGATGATCCATCTAAATTGGCATTTTTTACTGGTCGAGATCAGTCCCAATCATTCACAAGCTTCTGGGCGCAAGGATTTGGTACTCCAAATTACGCAGCACACGGCGGCTTTTGTTCCGTGAATATGGCTGCGGCTGGTATCTACACAATGGGGGGTGCATTTTGGGAATTTGGACAGCCTGATTGGGATCATACCAAAATGTTTATGCTCTTCGGTGTGGCTGAGGATCATGACAGTAACCCGATTAAGATGGGTTTAGGAAAATTAAAGAAACGTGGCGCTAAGGTTGTTGGCGTAAACCCAATTCGAACGGGGTACAATGCAGTCGCAGATGAGTGGGTTGGTATTACTCCTGGAACTGATGGATTATTTATAACAGCGCTCATTCACGAATTAATGAAGGCCGGCAAGATTGACCTTCACTACCTAGCTCAATACACAAACGCGCCAGTTCTGCTCGACAGTGATCCTGCAAGTGAGAGTTATGGATTGTTTCTTCGTGATAAAGATAACAAACCGCTAGTGATTGATTTAAATTCTGGGAAGAAAGTAGCCTTTGATAAAAAAGGTGTGAAACCAGATTTAAATGGCTCAGTTCGACAAGCTGGAATAACGCACACAACAGTATTTCACAAAATGGCTGAGACATACATGTCACCAGAGCATGACGCGGCAAATGTTGCTGAGCAATGTGGAGTTTCAGAAGAAACAATCAGACGTCTTGCTGCAGAATTGGCACACGTCGCCTTTGAGCAAGAAATTACTCTGCCTATTGAGTGGACTGATTTTCGTGGTGAGAAGCATAAAGAAATGATAGGCCGCCCTGTGTCTTTCCATGCAATGCGAGGGATTTCTGCGCACGCAAACGGTTTCCAAACATGTCGTGCCTTGCACATACTACAGATTATTTTGGGCAGTGTGGAAGTGCCAGGTGGATTTAGATTTAAACCACCATACCCAAAGTCATCTGAAATTCATCCTAAGCCTCATTACGGTTATGCGCCAAATCAACCACTTGATGGTCCCCACTTAGGATTTACACACGGTCCAGAGGATCTCGCCTTGAAGGCAGACGGGACAGCCGCAAGAATTGATAAGGCATTTACTTGGGAAAACCCAATGTCATCACATGGGTTGATGCATATGGTTATATCTAATGCTCATGCCGGTGATCCATATAAAATAGATACATTATTTATGTATATGGCAAATATGTCTTGGAACTCTTCTATGAATACCAGTGGTGTGATGAAGATGCTCACAGATAAAGACGAAAATGGTGACTATATCATTCCTAACATAATCTACTCGGATGCATATTCATCTGAAATGGTATCATATGCAGATCTTGTCTTACCTGATGCAACTTACCTTGAGCGTCATGACTGTATTTCATTATTAGATCGCCCAATTTGTGAGGCTGATGGTGCTGCGGACGCCATTCGCTGGCCTGTAATTGAGCCCGACCGTGACGTGCGTGGTTTCCAATCAGTTTTATGCGATTTGGGTGCGCGACTTGGATTGCCAAACTTTACAAATGAAGATGGATCCCAAAAATTTGCTGATTATGCTGATTATATTGTTAATCATGAGAGAAAGCCTGGGATTGGACCGCTGGCTGGTTTCCGTGGTGACGGTTCAGAGTCCGGGCGGGGTGATGTAAACCCAGATCAACTTGATAAGTATATTGAGAATGGCGGTTTCTTCGTTGAACATATTAATGAAGATGCATCTTATTACAAACCTTGGAATATGGCATACCAAGAATGGGCTGTTAAGATGGGATTATTTGATGCTCCCTCACCATATCTTTTCCAACTTTACGTAGAGCCTATGCGTAAATTCCAATTAGCTGCGGAAGGTCACGGTGATCGGCAACCTCCAGAACACTTACGTGAGAGAGTTCGAGAGACAATGAACCCTCTACCTGTTTGGAATAATTCAACGGACAAAGATTATCCAATTCATGCGCTTACTCAACGCCCTATGGCAATGTACCATTCATGGGGAACACAAAATGCATGGTTGAGACAAATTCATGGCGTAAATCCTTTATATGTCCCAACAAAAATTTGGGAACAAAATGACTTTAAAGATGGTGATTGGGCAAAGGTGTCTTCACCACATGGTGAAATTACTGTGCCAGTGGCTCATCAAGCCGCATTAAATGAAAATACCATTTGGACTTGGAATGCCATTGGTAAACGAAAAGGCGCTTGGGCTTTAGACGAGAAGGCACCAGAGGCAACGAAAGGGTTTCTCTTAAATCACATAATTCATGAGTTAATGCCTGCAAAAGGTGATGGTATGCGTTGGGCAAACTCTGATCCTATTACTGGGCAGGCTGCGTGGTTTGATTTGAAAGTTGCGATTGAAAAAGTTGAAGCACCCGCTGAAAGCAAACCAAATATACCGGCACAAAAATCACCAGTTGGTAAAGGCCCTAAAAATCTAACATGGAAGGTAGGAGCATGACCGCATTACCCCCTAAATCTGATGTGAAGTTGGGTCTAGTAATCGACCTTGATACATGCGTTGGCTGTCATGCCTGTGTCGTGTCTTGTAAAGGTTGGAACACAGAAAATTATGGTGCGCCATTATCTGACCAAGATGCTTATGGTGAAAATCCGTCAGGTACTTTTTTAAACCGTGTACATTCTTATGAAGTTCAACCTGAACAGGGTGCAGCGCAAACCATACACTTTCCAAAGTCATGCCTCCACTGTGAAGATGCACCGTGTGTCACTGTTTGCCCAACTGGTGCGAGTTATAAACGCGCTGAGGATGGTATCGTTCTTGTAAATGAAGACGCGTGTATTGGATGTGGTCTTTGTGCATGGGCATGTCCATACGGTGCCCGCGAACTAGATCAAGCAGCTGGCGTAATGAAAAAATGCACGCTTTGTGTTGATAGAATTTATAATGAGAATTTACCTGAAGAAGATCGTGAACCTGCATGTGTGCGAACATGTCCAGCTGGCGCACGTCATTTTGGCGACTTGGGTGATGCTGATAGTGATGTATCAAAATTAGTTGAAGAACGTGGCGGAATGGATTTGATGCCAGAGCTTGGAACTAAACCAGTAAATAAATATTTACCACCCCGTCCGAAAGATCAGGGGAATGAAATTGATATCTTGGCCCCATTATTGGCGCCTGTAGCGACTGAAACTTCTGGCTTCCTTGGATGGCTTGATCGTACTTTGGAGAAAATCTAATGCATCCAGCACCATCCGTAATTCTTTTCTCAGTTTTGTCTGGCCTTGGTTTTGGCATGTTAGCATGGTTAGGAATTGGCAAACCGCCAATGACAGGCTTGTTTGCATTTGTATTTTTCTTTGTAGCTTACGCCTTAGCCGTCGGTGGATTGTTATCAGCTACATTTCACTTAGGTAATCCAAAGAATTCTCTTAAGGCTTTTAGTCAATGGAGAACAAGTTGGCTTAGCCGTGAAGGTTGTTGTGCAATTGCCGCATTAATGATCATGGGTCTCTATGCAATTGGTGCGATATTCTTTGAAACACATTGGGTGGCAATCGGGATAATTGGCGCCATACTGTCAATTGTCACAGTATTCACGACTTCAATGATCTATGCTCAGTTAAAAACAGTTCCACGTTGGAACCACTGGTCGACACCAATTTTATTTGTAAGTCTATCAATATCTGGTGGGGCTCTAATGACTGGTCAAGTAACTGTTGCAATGTATGGCTTTGTCGTTGTTGGGTTAATCCAAATATTTGCATGGTTCTCAAGTGATGGGCGGTTTGCAAGAAGTGGCTCTACAATTGAAACTGCCACAGGCTTGGGTAATATTGGTAAAGTTAGAATGTTTGAGCCACCACACACTGGAACTAACTATTTATTAAAAGAAATGGTTTATGTGATTGGACGCAAGCACGCTACAAAATTAAGATTGCTAGCTATCGTTTTGATGGTTGTGATCCCAGTTGCAATGATTGGAATGGGAGCACAGCATGGCATTAAAGCAATTATCGCAGTTCTGTCACATGTAATTGGAGTATTTGCGTCGCGTTGGCTTTTCTTTGCTGAAGCGGAACACGTTGTTGGATTATATTACGGCAAGCGTGGATAGTTATTTTAGTTAATTAATTTTAAAAGGTGCAATTTTAAAGTTGCGCCTTTTTTTATCCATACCCTAAAACTAAGATACGTGTTGAGCAGATAACTCTACGGCATGTAGAAATGATTTAGCTGATGAACTTGCTGACATTAAATAAAATGTGTCGTCGTCTTTTCTGATAATTATTGCAGACATATGTTCCATGCTTGTTCGAGCCATACTATCTAATTGGAAAATTTCTTTGTCTAAATCCAACTGACAAATGCGCTCTAATGCTTCACGTGATGATGATCCACTTATTTCTAAAATAACCCAGGCATCCGTTTGGTCAGTAATATAAGCACTTTTACCAATTTCAATTGCCATCGATTTTTCAGGATCGTCTGTTCTTTTTGTTAAAACAAATATTTGGTCAGGCTGAGTAGAAAGAATACGTGTATCTTTATTTTTGACAGACTTATTAGGTGAAGGCATTTTTAGTCCAAATATATTCTTGATGCTATTTTTAAATTTTGTCTCTTCACCTAGAGGAATAGCCATTGCAATGAGACTTTGATTTGAAATCTCTCGCAAGCGAATGGTCCCAATTTCTTTGTCATATCCATCTAAGGAGCTAGTTGCTGATAGTTTAGCCACGTTGTAGCCCTCCTTCTGGATCATACATATGCGAGGATACAATTTCTACAAGTATGTCTGTTCCCCTCACACCATCCCATGCTCTAATGATTTCACCGTGGCGTTCATGACCACGCTCAAGAAATCCTAGGCCTATATGTTGCTCAAAATGTGGTGAATAACATACGGATGTTATCCATCCTTGATCATTTTTTGTAGTAGGCTTGTCGTTCTTTGCGAGAAAGTGTGCACCTGATGATAAGCTATCAGATTTCTCAACAGTTTTCACACCCACTAGGCGAACTTGGTCGTCTGCAACCATGACTTCCCTACGAGAAAGTACAGATCCAATACTGTCCTTCTTTTGCGAAATCATATTATTCATATTTACGTTAAATGCCGTCATTTGACCATTTAGTTCGGCACCAGTGACGTGCCCTTTTTCTATGCGCATTACGCCTAAGGCTTCCGTGCCATATGGCGTAATATCAAACTCTTCACCGGCTATCATAATTTCACGAATTAATGCATCGCCATATCTTGCTGGAACGGCTACTTCGTATGCTAGCTCTCCTGAGAAGCTTATGCGGAATAATCGCCCAGGTGTACCACCACAAACAGTAACATCAGAGCATGCCATAAACGGAAACCCGTCATTGGACATATCGACTTTGTCTATTATTTTAGACAAAACAGCTCGGCTATTTGGCCCAGCAATTGCAAATTGCGCCCACTGGTCTGTTGTGGAAATAAGATGAACATCAAGGTCAGGAAATAAACACTGGCGAGCGAATTCCATATTTCTGTAAACTAAAACTGCATTAGCTGTAGTCGTCGTCATTACAAAATGATCTTCGGCTAAGCGAGCTGTAGTGCCATCATCATAACAAATACCATCTTCGCGTAACATCAGGCCATATCTCACTCTGCCAACAGGAACTTTGGCAAATGGATTTGAATAGATTTTATTTAAGAATTCAGCGGCGTCTTTACCTTTAATGTCAATTTTTCCAAGTGTTGATACATCGCAAACACCAACAGATTTTCGAGTTTTTATGACCTCACGGTCAACACTATCACGCCATGTTTTATCACCGGATTTTGGGAACCATTGTGCCCTCATCCAGTTACCAACTTCAACAAATTCTGCACCTTGCTCGTCTGCCCATTTATGACTTGGCGTTAGGCGTGTTGGGTGGAAGTGTTGACCGCGCTCCCTACCTCCAAATGCGCCAATTGCAACAGGCGAATAAGGTGGGCGGAATATAGTAGTGCCTGTTTCTGGAATGGTTTTACCTGTGGCTTCTGCCATAACAGCAAGACCTAAGATATTGGATGTTTTCCCCTGATCAGTGGCCATCCCAAGAGTGGTGTAACGTTTTAAATGTTCAACAGATTTAAAACCTTCTGCCTGAGATTGTTTCACATCTTTTGATGTAACGTCATTCTGTAAATCTATCCATGATCGCTGCTTGTAGCCTACAACATGCCAAAATTGCTTTATTGCGAAGCTTTCGTCCTCTGCTTTTGGGGCTTGCGATCGAGAAGGATTGAACCCTAATTCTTTCAAGATGGCGTTTGCAGTTTTATGACCTGATTTGATAGCTGCACCAAGTGTCATCTCGCCATTTGATGCACCCGCAATTGATTGACCAACAGGCAAATTACCCCCTGGAACAAATCCAGCAATTTCATCGTTCCAAACAGGTCGTCCTCTTTGATGGCAAGTGAGATGAACATTTGGTGACCAACCGCCAGAAACGGCTAAACAATCTACATTTATTACTTGGCCATTTGTTAGGGTTATACGATTTAAAGCTTTACGGCCTTGGGTATCACAAACGCTTGCTCCCATAATCATTGCAACGCCAGGTAAGTGTGCTCTTGGAGCGGTATCCCTTGGATCTATAACAGCAGTAACGTTTATACCTTTAGAAACGAGCTCTACTGCAGTTTGCCATCCACTATCATTATTCGTAAACACAGCAATATTAGTACCCGCCGCTACACCGTATCTCGTTGCATATGCTCTGACAGATCCAGCAAGCATTATACCTGGTCGATCATTATTTGGGAATGCAATTGAACGTTCAGTGGCTCCCCCACAAATCATTGCTCGTTTTGAATAGATGCGCCACAATACTTGACGAGGTTTGTCCCCACTGTCCGCCAGGTGATCAGTTTTTCTCTCAAGTGCACCGTAAATGCCATGGTCGTAAGCGCCATAAACTGTTGTTCGAGTAAGGATGCGAACATTTGGCATTGCTTCTAATTCATCTTTTGATTTCTGAACCCATTCAAGGCCAGATATGCCTGAGATTGTATGCTCTTCTTCTAGAAGTCTTCCACCAAGAAGAAAATCTTCATCAGCAATAATGACACGTGCGCCTGCTCTTCCAGCTGCGAGTGCTGCTGTTAATCCCGAAGGACCTGCTCCTGCAATTAATAAGTCACAATGTAGAAAACCTTTATCATATTTATCGGGGTCTTCTTGTTTTGATAAACTCCCCAATCCTGCACTTGATCGGATTATAGGCTCATAGATTTTTTCCCAAAAGGCTTTAGGCCACATAAATGTCTTATAATAGAAACCCGCGCCTAGAAATGGGGATAATAAATCAGTTACTGACATGATATCAAAATCAAGTGAACCTCTATGATTTTGGCTTTCTGATGTTAAGCCATCAAATAACTCAACGACAGTCGCCCGAGTATTTGGTTCTTGATGTGCGCCAGAGCGTAATTGAACCAATGCATTTGGTTCTTCTGAACCTGAGCTGAAAATACCACGTGGTCTGTGATATTTAAATGAACGCCCGACTAAGCGTTGGCCATTAGCTAACAAGGCAGATGCAAGGGTGTCGCCTTCATAACCTGTCATTTGTTTGTTGTTGAAGGTGAAGCTAATTGGTTTGCTTCTATTAATTAGCCCACCATTAATTCTATATTCCTGTTTCATTTAGAACGCCCCCGTGATCGGGCTACGTCACGCGCCAACTCAACAT
>OCRI01000344.1_pt1 | contig 10172 bp, 8 predicted proteins | sample 1534641 | NCBI WGS metagenome assembly OCRI01 (sample SAMEA3275473, study PRJEB22092) | marine metagenome | reverse complement strand
ATGTATGAGTTGGATGAATCAATACCCGAGCCGTCGTCAACAGCATTGAATTGTAGCGGAGACGCAATTGATTTGAGCGCCCAACGTAGGAAGTGGAGAAGCTGTACCTGAGGAGCAAGCCAGCAAAAGCGACAACAGCCAACACCGCTCCAAATCCGAGCAGTCCCAGCCAGTGAGCACGAAGTTTAGCACCCATGTGGTGCAAATCCACGCCGTGATGCCCGGGTTCTGGAGGGCTGACGTTTCCGTCGCCTGCAAACAAAGTGCGGGTGCCGAGCGCATCGGTGGTGTCGTCACCCTCTGGGAGGGCAAACAGGAGTTGGTTCCACTTGTCTTCCACGCCAGGGAGTTGGTCGCCGTTCACCGAGTTGCCGGTGATCCAGAAGTTGACGGTCCCTTCGCCTGAGGCTGGTGCTTGCCAGGTGATCACCCAGTGGCGTTCTTCGCCGACAGAGGATGCTTCTGTGTGAGTCAGTGTCGTTGGGTCTTCTTCCCAATTTTGGACTTCTTCGCCGCCGAGCACGCCGGTCGACACCCGCATGGCAAATCCTGCGGTGTAGGTTCCAGTTGCAGCTGGGCCGCCAATCAGTTGGAGGGTCATGGTGTATGTTTCGCCACCAACCCATCCAAATGGGACATCGTCAAGGATGACTTGGACCGAGTTATCAGAGTCCCCATTGTGGCACAGGCACCCTTCTTTGGCCACGTCGTCAATGGTTTCGCCAGCGTTGCTTTGTTCGCCACCAATACCTGTGTGGTAGGATGTGACAAGCCCGGGCAAAAGCAACAAAAGGATGAGCCCGGCAACCAGACCGGTCCGTGAAGAAATCGACTCGCGTAGCATAGCCTCACCCATGTGAATCCACCGACTCGCAAGTGCTCCTTAAACATTACCAGCAACACCGATGGTTAGTGGCCTTGCAGTGTGGCGTTTTTTCAAGAATTTCGAACCCCTTATTGAGGGTATCGCTTTCGGCCAGAGTTCCAAGAGTTTCAAGGATTTCCTCCGAAGTGGCGTCAAGAGGGAGAAGGGTTCTTTGAGGGGGTGCACTGACAGGCATTCAGTGAGCCCATGTCGACGAACTTTGACAACATCTACGATTTGAGCACTGAACAACTCGAAATGCTTGATGATGCGGAAGAAAAGATGCTGAGAAACGACCTTGGTGCTGCTGAGAAACTCCTTCTCTCGATGCTCAAAAGCGATGAGGAATGCATTCCAGTGCTGTCGAATCTGGGTCACCTATACGGCCGTCACCTGTCTGAATTTGAAACGGCCATTGAATACTACGATCGTGTGTTAGCGCTCGAACCAGACAATGCTTGGGCTCGTGATGCTCGTCGGCGCTACCTTCGGTATGTCTGACCAGCAGAGCGCCAATCGTTGCCAAAGTTCATGTGGCATCGGGTGAACGAACGTGTATGGATGCCGAGCAAATCCTCATCGCCGGTGTCGGTGGTCTTGGGTGTGCTTGGGCCAAAGGGGCCCAATCCCGCTGCTCAAGCGACGCAGGAGTCCTGCTCATCGATGCGGATGACGTGAGTTTTGAAGGGGCTGATGGGGCTCATTTGTTGCGCTTAGGCCACACCCTTGATTCAGTGGGGTGCGCAGCCTTGCCCCCCCTCGCTGAACAACGAATGCGTGGCTATTCTGCCCTTGCGAACACCATTCTTGAACCGGTTGAACTCGTGATTTTACTCACCGGCCTTGGCGGCGGTACTGGCACAGGAGCAGCCCATGAATTCGCTCGCCAAGCTCGCCAATCAGGCGCTCTGGTCCTGGCCGTAGCTGCCATGCCGTTCGAAGTTCAAGCAACACGCACAGAAATTGCCCGTTTGGGTCTTCAACGGTTAGAACATATTGCTCATGTAACGGTTCGTCTCTCCCTCGATCGCCTTGCTCGGCAAGCGAGGCAACAAGGCCAGACATGGCAAATGGGTGCAGAATGGATTGAGGATTTGGTCGATGGATTGATTCGAACGCTGATGAAGATGGGCCTTATCAACCTCGATTTGATGGATTTACGTGCGATTGTCGACCAAGAAGGCGAAGCCACCATGCTGGTGGGCAGCGGTCGTCCCGATGATCCTGAATCAATCCTTCAGTCTGCGATGATGGCGCCGCTTTCTGCGCTGGATGTGGGTGGCGCAAGTGCGTGTCTGATTCAGGTCGAAGGTGGGCTTGGCATGACCATTGGCCAAGTGGATGCTGTGGCCAATATTTTCACCGAGGCTTTGGACGATGATGCACAGGTGATTTTGGGTGCGAGGGTCAGTGAAGACCTCGAAGACACAATTCGCGTCGTGACCCTTCTCGCTGGCATTCGCCCATCCGATTAATCATCAATGTTGATGACATCTTCCCATTCCACGTCAGCTTTCAATCCAATGTCTTTTGGTTTTTCCCAGTCGCCATCAAGATGCTCGTTCCAGTTGTCTTCTGCCTCATCGGTTGGCGGGGCAGGTTCTGGCTCCTGTTCGTTTGACTGTGGTGGTTGTTGAGTTGGGGTTGCTGGTTCGGAGTGTGCCACAATGTTCTGAATTTCAAGATCATCTTGATGGCGCACAAGAACGCTGTTCATAATTGACCTGTGCATCCAGACGCCCGTCAGTGCAGCAATAATGTGGCCGAGCATCATCACCATGCGCAGATCGCCGACCGCAGCGCTGATCATGGCAACACTGCCTGCGTAGGCATAGCCAAAAGCAAGACCCCACGGCAGAGCATTTTCGGTGTTAAGCAATTTGAATTTGGCTCCGAACCCCTTCGAGGTTAAGGACCAAATCCCCATAAACACCGTGAACATCATGAGCGCAATTTCTTCTAAGTACACTTCTAAGTCACCAATGCCCATGAATGCATGACGGTAGACCGTGAGCAAATGCCATGTGACAAAGAGATGAATCCAGATGGACCACTTGAAATGGAATCGGCGCAACGAACGGTTCTTCATTGCCTCAGTTCGTAACTTCCACGTCGCTGCGTTCATCAACCCAAAGACCAGCAATGAGAGTCCGATGAAAGGAAACAGGTCCGGATGTTGGGCGAGGGCGATATCGGTTGGCTTGTGAATCGATGCAAACACCGTGATTGCCGCACCGCTGAATCCCACGACCCCGAGAGCGAGCACCGCTAATCCAATGTAGCCTTGACCAGATGTTGAAGCACTTTTTGGGGTGCCTTTTGCTGATTGTGCGGAAGCCCATGCGCCGAACGAACGGCCCTGAGCAACAGCCCACACGACAAAGAGGCTCGCCATGATAAGGGCCAGCACATCAGGTGCGGATTCGCTTGTGAGGATGATAAACAACAGGAAGAACACTGCCGCAACAGAATAGGGCAGGATCAGAATTCTGAAACTGAATGCCAGTCGCTTGAGGGCATTGGGACGTTCTTCTCCCCATTCAGAAAGATGGGTCCAACTTCGTATGCGTTCGATTGAAGACAACATCGCTGTGACTGAATAGCCGATGGCTAGCGAAGCAAACGCCACAGCAGCCATTCCAGGCGAACTGTTGGCCAAGGCGTAAAGGAAGACTGAAGAGAGTACGAGGGCGACGACATGGGGTAAAGTTTTGAACGATAACAGGGTTCGAAGCAGGCCCAAAATGGACGAATCAGTCGCTGCGAGTTGTTCGAGTGCCTGTCCAACTTCTTCCTCGTTGTCCGGGGCGGGTGAAACCTCTTGCTTCGTGTCCACGGTCCCGACCAAGGATTCCTTTGTTTTCATGTTATGGCCCTGTTGACGCTCAAATCTATTGAAGGAGAAGGTTTCCCCGTTTTCATGGCCAAGCGGTTGTCCAAGGCCCTTCGGGGAAAACGACGTTGGATGGGTGTGGCATTTCCGTCAGCCATATCGTCTCGTTCAAAGGCCACCGATGCCATAGCAAGCGCCTTTGTGGGCTTTGATGATGATGCAAAGATTCGATTGATGGATTTTCACAGCGCAACGACGGATCAATCTTTGCAAACTTCGCTCCATCTTTACGGCAGCGAATCTTCTGTTGAGCCTCGTTCATACGGCATTCTAGAGGTGCCTCATGAAGTGTACAATGATGTGCGGAGCAAAATAGAATCAGAAGATGCACTTGCCTCTCATTCAATCAAGAGCATCACTTCAAGTGGAAAAATCCGTCTCGTTCGAGAACGAATGGCTCTGGCAAAGCCCCCCCGGCGACGCTGACCATCATCTTCTTGATGCACAACCAGCACGCAGGGTCATGGCTGGTGGTGGAGCGGCTCCAAGCATGAAAATGAGCGATGTGTTTCTGCTCATCGGAATGAGCATTCTCCTTGGAGGGCTCATCATGCATCTATGGGTCACTCCAACTTCGCTTGAGGGGGATGCCAACAGCAAAGAGGGCGGTGCGTCAATGCTGAAAAGCGATAGCATCAATTTCAAACTGAACGCCATCAACGCCTCGACGTTCACCGTTGTTGTTTACGATGAAGCAGACAAAGAAGTGTTCTCCACCGACGGGCTTTTGAGCGAAGGCGAGGATGCTGAAATCCTTTTCAAGGCTGAAGAAGCTGGTTTTTACACCTACAATGTCGTCTTTGAAACTGGCCAAGGTGAAGTTCTTGTCGATGTCGATCGGAACACGAAAATTGATTTCCTACCTTATCCAATCGGTGCTGCTTGCATTCTCTTCGGACTCTACAAGAGAGGGCTTGAAGACGACGGCGCTATCGATGCGGAATTGGAAGATTAATCGCTCGTAAGGTTCGGCCATTCGATGTCCTCACCATCGGTGATTGTGGCCTGTTCTCCATCGCTGTTTTCAATGACCAAATTACCTTGTGAATCGAGGTTAGAAATCATCCACTTTTCGTTTCTATAGTATGGGTTTCCAAGAATGATTTCTCCATTTTTCAAGTGGGCGAGAAGGGCTGGTATGTGGCGTTCAAAAACCGGTGATTTAACCCCCTTTCTGTGTTCGAAAAATGAAGCCATAACCGCATTGAGCGTTGACGTAAATTGTTCGCGATGAAGACCTTCAATCTCACGGCCAAGGTAGGCGATTGGGAACGCCTGTTTGTTGACTGACGGGCCTTGGAAGTTTACACCAATACCAACAACGATGGTGTTTGCATCGCCCTTGCTTTTTCCTTCGACGAGCACTCCAGATACCTTTCCGACCAACTTGTCTTGGATCATGTAGACATCATTCGGCCATTTCAACGCCATGTTCGCTTCGGATGCACCGAGGAGTTTGTTGGTGACATACACCGCATATCCGCTCAAGATTTGAACAAGTCCTGGATGATCGCATAAGCGTCCCTTTCTCAACAACCAAGAGCCAGCAAAGGCTTCTTCTTCGCTTGACCATGTTCGCCCTCTGCGTCCACGCCCAGCACTTTGTCGGCGTGCTACGAACAGATCGCCTTCCTGTTCCCCTGTGTCCAAGGCCAATTGATTGGTCGAATCGACAACATCGTTTTGATGAATGGTTGCAGAAGCGTAAGGGGTCCAAAGAGCGATGACCCTCAACATCTCGCCGTCCTCAAATGAATGGGTCGCCACACACCTTGCAGCGAACCCGTGACGTTGTGCTTCATGCTCGGCGTTTGACCCTTTGGAATTACCGCCAACAAGAAGGAGAATCATCCCCTGATTGGTCAAAAGTGAGTTTTTCTTTACTTGGGCCATGAGCCTTGATACGAGACCCTTTTGGTCGGTGTCAACAAGGGCTGCTTCTTCCAATGGTCCAAGGACGTCACCTTGGGCATGTTCTTCGCCGAGGTATGGCAGATTCCACACGATGAGGTCATGAGGTTTTTCCCCTGCCCATTGAGTCACAGAGCCGTCCTCATTTGGACCGGGTCCACCCTCGTGAACCTCGACCTCAAGATTCAGGCGCTTGGCGTTCTCTCTGGTGGATGCCACGGCGTATGGATTGATGTCGCACGCTCGAACTCGGTAGCCAAGGCTGGCGGCGTACAAGGCTATTGCACCTGACCCTGAACCGATCTCTAGGCAGCGTTGACCCTTGCCTGGGCCCAGCGTTCGTAATGCCCGACACAGCAAATCTGTGTCCTCACGCGGTGGATAAACGGTGGGGGGGACAATCAAATCGAGAATGACGCCATCTGGGGTGGCCCAATTGCTCCGGTTTGCCGGCCTCTCAAGGCGCGAGATTTCGGCTTCGGAGTCGCCCAAATCAAAGATACCCTCTTCCATGACTTGCCCCAAAATGGCCGAGTTGTGCATTGGCTATATTGCTATCCGCTGAAGCAAAACCGTGCAACCCCGCCACTGTCGCAGGATTTGAAGCAACGCGAATTCAATAAAACCCATTCACTGTGGTCGATTTACGCTCTTGTGAGTGCCGCCGCAACCTATATGAACAGTTGGTAAGTCGGGCAGAAAGCCCAAGGTGCATTATTGGGCCTGTAGCTCAGTCAGGTAGAGCGTCGGACTTTTAATCCGATGGTCGCGGGTTCGAACCCCGTCAGGCCCGCCTGACTGAGCTTCTGGCCACGTAGTGCAGGGCTGAGCGGGGAATTTGGATGGTAGTAAAAAGCGCAACGAAGAAGCGACTCATGGAACTCGGCGTCTCCGAGGAATTTGCACACAAACTCGCTACCGATCGGAACATGACCGACATCAAGGCCATGTCCTCTGACGAAATCGCCTCCACCCTCGGTGAATCAAAGGATTCCGAGCAATTCATCAGCACCATGTCCATCATCGCAGAGCAAGGTTCCCGCCGACGTGCTGCGAAAAAGAGCAAGAAAATCACCATTCGCTCAAAGGCTATTGACGACTTTGACCGACCAGAAATCACCCTTCGTTTCAACGCACTCAACCACGTACTGGTCCCCCACCAGGAACTTGTCGGTGCTGCAAACATCAGCGAAGAAGAACAGTTCGAAGTCGAAAGTGAGGCACTCAGCCCATGGAAGATGGTTCAACCTGATGATGAAACCGGTGAAGACCGCCTTGCCAAAGAACTTCTTCCAAAGATTCTGATCACCGACCCCGTTGTTCAGGTCATCAAGGAAGTCGCAGAAGCTGAAGACCACGCTCGTCTTGCAGCAGACCCAGACCACAAACCCCTCGCCGCCGGTTGGATCGCAGACCGTGTGTTGAAAGTCGTCCGCCAATCCCCGTCGGCCGGACGATCTGTAGCCTACCGCCTGATCGTGGAGGGTAACTGAGGAGGGATCATCATGCAAGAAATTATTCAATCATTTTTCAAAGAACGCAGCCTTGTCAACCACCAACTTGCATCGTACGACGATTGCATTCCCGCAGGTGATAACAACCTCTCTCGAATGGAGAAAATCATCCGAAACATCCGCGTCGGAACCGACGAGGAAATTGACGACGATGATGGCGGCTTCATCAAGCTCGACGTTGTCGACCAAGACATCACCATTCGCCTCAAGAACATCCAACTTGGCGAGCCAACCATCCGTGAAGCCAACGGTGCAGAACACCCGTCCACCCCTATGGAATGCCGTCTGCGCAAGTTGACCTACATGTCCCCTGTTACCATCGACTTCCAAATTTTCCGAAACGGTGTCCGCTCGCCTAAGGAAGAAGCAGTGCAAGTCGGTAGCATGCCAATCATGGTCCGTTCGAAGCGATGCAACCTGCACGCTGGACACATTGCTGGTGACCGACAATTGTACCCAACCACCTCCACCGAAGACTCCGCATTGTGGGACGACCTGCTGCGAAAGAAGGGCGAAGACCCTCTTGACCCTGGAGGCTACTTCATCATCAACGGTACCGAGCGTGTTCTCATTTCGATGGAAGACCTCGCACCAAACCGTGTCACTGTTGAAATCAACAAGCGTTACGCAAAGCGAACCGAAGTCGCCAAGATTTTCTCGCAAAAAGACGGTATGCGCAAACCCCTCAACGTCGAGAAGCGCCGTGACGGTATGCTCATGGTCAAGATCAGCACAGCTGGAACAACCGCAATCCCCGTGGTTCTCCTCATGCGTGCCCTCGGCATTGAGAACGACCAAGAAGTGTTCCAAGCGATTGCGGGACCAACTGAGACGTTCAAGTACATCGTCGCCAACCTCAACGAAGTCAATGACAACGAAGAGTACGGCGTGCAAAACAAGGAGGAGGCTCACGAATGGTTGCAGAAGAAATTCGCAGCCGGTCAACAACGTGAATACCGAGAGCAACGGGTCAACCAACTGCTCGACCGTGAACTTCTTCCTCACTTGGGTGACCAATCAACCGCTCGTAAGAAGAAGGCTATCTTCCTTGGCCGCATCGTTCGTCAAGTCCTCGAAATGGCCCTCACCAACCGTGAGCCAAACGACAAGGACCACTACGCAAACAAGCGTGTTCGTCTCGCAGGTGACCTCGTGGAAGATTTGTTCCGTGTGTCCTCTGGACAACTCGCTCGTGACCTGAAGTACCAACTTGAGCGCCACCACAACCGCAAGCGAGAGCTGAAAATCACCTCCTGCTTGCGCCCTGACGTTCTCACCTCCAAGATCATGCACGCATTGGCAACAGGAAACTGGGTCGGTGGCCGCTCCGGTGTGAGCCAACTGCTCGACCGAACCACCTACCTCGCATCTCTATCGCACATGCGCCGTGTAACATCGCCTCTGGTTCGAAGTCAACCTCACTTCGAAGCACGTGACCTGCACCCGACACAGTGGGGCCGCTTGTGCCCTAACGAGACCCCTGAAGGTCAAAACTGTGGACTTGTGAAGAACGCCGCACAAATGATCGACATCTCCGAACACATCAGCGAAATTGAAGTTCGACAACAACTCGATGAACTCGATGTCTTCGAACCGGACGACTGGACCTCGGGTGACCGAGTTCACGTCAACGGTGACATTTACGGTATTCACAAGAACGGAAAGAACTTGGTTCGCCACTTCAAATCCGCTCGCCGACGTGGAACCATTCCTGCGGAAGTTTCCATCCGATACGACCGTGAGAACAAGGACATCTTCATCAACACCGACAAGGGACGTATCTTGCGACCATTGTTGATCCTCTATGATGGTGCACCTCGTTTGACCGGTGAACACCTCGAAGCCCTCCGCTCCGGCGAGATGACCTTCAAGCAACTCGTCAACGAAGGCATCGTTGAATGGGTCGACGCTGAAGAAGAAGAAGACTTGCTCATCGCACCTCGTCCATTCGTCCTCCCAGAGACCGTGGAAAGCGGACCGCTCGCAGGGCGTCCACTCACCAACGAAAACGTTGAGTGGACCAACCTTGGGGAACCAGGCGCAACCGTCGCTGCCATCAAGGCTCGAGTTCGCATGCCAAATGGTGAATGGGAAATTGCATCCCTCGATGTTGACTTGCTCTACACCGAGGACCACACCCACTGTGAAATCGATCCACAACTCGTTCTCGGTGTCTGTGCTTCGCTGATCCCATACCCAGAACACAACTCCACACCTCGTGTTACTGGTGGAACAGCAATGGTCAAGCAATCCTTGGGTCTTCCAAGTGCAAACTACCGCATGCGACCTGACACACGTGCGCACATCCTGCACTACCCGCACCGTTCGATCACTCGAACCAACGCTATGGAGACCACACACTTCGACGACCGTCCTGGTGGACAGAACTTCATCGTGGCCATCATGTCCTTGCACGGCTACAACATGCAGGACGCAGTCATCATGAACCGTGGTTCAGTGGACCGTGCTCTCGGCCGCTCAACCTTCAACCGAACCTACAACGCTGAACGCCGAAGGTTCCCAGGTGGCCAAGTTGAAGAAATCGAAAAGCCAGGCAGTTCCCTCCAAGAAGTCAAGGGACTCAAGCCTGAAGAAGCCTACCGACACCTCGAAGCTGACGGATTGCCGTTGCCTGAGAAGGAACTCATCGGTGGCGAAGTGTTGGTCGGTAAGACCAGCCCTCCTCGTTTCCTCGAAGAATCTGCAGGTGGTGCATTCTTGCTCGCCCAAGAACGCCGAGAGTCATCCATGCTTGTTCGCCACGGTGAGAAAGGATGGGTTGACAACGTCTACGTGACCGAATCCCTCGACTCTGGCCGCTTGGTCCGAGTGATGGTCCGAAGCCACAAGGTTCCGGAAGTCGGTGACAAGTTCGCTTCTCGCCACGGACAAAAGGGTGTCATTGGACGCCTTGTTGACCCAGAGGACATGCCCTTCACCGCTGACGGTGTTGTGCCTGACTTGATCATCAACCCGCACGCTATCCCAT
>OCRI01000331.1_pt1 | contig 10474 bp, 9 predicted proteins | sample 1534641 | NCBI WGS metagenome assembly OCRI01 (sample SAMEA3275473, study PRJEB22092) | marine metagenome | reverse complement strand
AGACTATATATTATATGTTCCAGAGATTTACGATGGCAGCACAGCTGCACCTTTAATCCATTCCAGAGTATAAGTTAGCTACCTCATCGGCATAGCCATTAAACATAGGCGTTTCCCTCTTAGAGCCACTAAATAATGGGCTCCCTAATTTAAAAATACTCCCACCAATCACCCTTTCGCTGGCTTGGCTCCAGCGGGGATGATCAACATTAGGATTAACATTTGAATAAAACCCATATTCTTGTGGAGCTAACTTATTCCAAGTAGTTTCTGGCTGAGAATCTGTTAAGGAAATTCTAACAATAGATTTTATCGATTTAAATCCATATTTCCATGGCACAACTAACCTCAAGGGCGCACCATTTTGGTTTGGAAGAGATTCACCGTACATACCAGTTGCAATCATTGCCAAAGGATTCATTGCCTCATCTAAACGTAAGCCTTCAACATACGGCCATGGAAATCTTGGGTTCGCTCCGATACCCACCATTTCCGAAGGTCTATTTAATGTTTCAAAAGCAACATATTTTGCACTTGGCTGTACGCCCACTTTATTTAGTATTTTACTTAATGAAAAACCAATCCATGGAACAACCATTGACCATGCTTCAACACATCTAAAGCGATAAATTCGCTCTTCTAGTCCTATGCCTGACAATATATCATCTAAATCATAATCTCCTGGTTTATCTACTAAGCCATTAATTTGAACACTCCAGGGGGATATTTTCATCATACTAGCATTATTTTTTGGGTCATTTTTACCAGTACCGAACTCATAGAAATTATTATAACTGGTTGCATCTGACTTTGATGTAATTTCAGCATCTACAGCGTAGTTGGTTTTTGTATAGTTTAAAGTATCTGCATAAGCACTATTTGGTAATAAAGAAGAAATCCCTACTGCTGATGTTCCAGTAAGTATCTGCCGGCGGTTCAAAAAGATTTGCTTTGGAGTTATGTCAGAATATCTTAGTTTATCTTTTAATAAAGCCATTGTTTTTGAATCCTTCTTTTTTCATTATATGACTTTTTATAAATTTATTTCAAACAAGGTCCTATTAAATTTTGTCATAGTTAGCCTGTTGACTTAATGTAAAAATATAAAAGCCCAGCAATTAAGATAATTCCTGGAATACCCAGAAATCTTCTGATTAACCCAAAAATTATTGTTCGAAATAAAAAACCCATGTGTAATATCTATTTATTTTACTATGAAATTAAAAGTTAAATCTAATGCCGTTTTTTAATCTGATAATATTAATTTACATTACTAAGATTGACACACTCAATCATTTTGATCAAAGAACGTGAAATAATTTTGGAGCTTTGAAATGAATGCTGATGATCGCTTAATAGTCGCCCTGGATGTACCAAATTTATTGGATGCAGGAAAAATTATTGATAAACTTGGTAAAAGTGTTTCATTTTATAAAATCGGTTTGGGAATGTTAACCGGCGGTGGACTTGCTTTAGCAAATGAGCTTAAAGAAAATGGCTATAGAGTCTTCTTAGATATGAAATTTTTTGATATTGGAGCTACAGTTGAAAAGGCTGTTAATGGAATAGCTCAATATGATTTTGACTTTCTAACAGTCCATGGTGATCCACATGTTGTTAGGGCAGCAATTGCAGGCAGAGGAAAGAGCAAAACAAAAATATTAGCAGTCACTATACTTACTTCTCTTGATCGCGAAGACCTCAATGAAGCATTAATTAAAAATGGAGCAATCACTGATCTTGTGATTGAAAGAGCGCAAAATGCATTCATGGCTGGTGCTGATGGAATTATCGCAAGCCCTCAAGAAGCAGCACTAATTCGCTCATTACCCGAAGCTAAAGGTAAATTAATTGTTACTCCAGGCGTTCGTCCATCAGGCTCAGCTCCAGGTGATCAAAAAAGGGTTACAACACCATCAGAAGCTATAACAAATGGTGCAGATCATATTGTAATTGGTCGCCCAATCTGGGCTTCAAAAGACCCACTAAACACAGCTCAAGAAATTTTAAAAGAACTCCATAAGGTTAAGTCTTGAAGCATTGAAAGTATTCATTTTCTTTTATAAAATTAATGCTAATCTCTCTAAATGAATTCTATATGTAGAGATTGTTTAATCCAAATAAATCGGAATATTTCAAGGTGCCCAAACTGTAATAGCCCACGGATTTTATCACACCCTGAATTATTTTCTTTGAGCACCGCCCACATCGACTGTGATGCATTTTATGCTAGTGTAGAAAAACGTGATAATCCTAGCCTAAAAAACAAACCATTGATTATAGGTGGTGGTCAACGAGGTGTAGTTTCTACGGCGTGTTATATAGCTCGAATAAAAGGTGTTCGATCAGCTATGCCAATGTTCAAAGCACTCAAACTTTGCCCTGAAGCCATTGTTGTTGCGCCAAGGATGGACGCTTATGCAGAAGCATCAAAAGAAATACACAAAATGATGAATGAACTTTCACCATCAATAGAACCATTATCTTTAGATGAAGCTTTTATTGACTTAAAGGGAACAGAGAAATTGCATGGTGAACCCCCAGCTTTATCAATGGCAAGATTAGTGCAACGTATTGAGTCAGAGCTGAAAATTTCAGCATCAATAGGCCTTTCATACAATAAGTATCTCGCCAAACTTGCTTCAGATCTTGATAAGCCACGCGGATTTTCTGTTATAGGTAAAGATAAAATTGAAGAGTTTTTAGCACCAAAAAGTATTGGCCTAATTTGGGGTGTTGGAAAAGTTGCTCAATCAAAATTAGAGCAAGATGGCATTAGAATGTTCGCCGATTTACAGCGCCGAAGCTATCAGGAATTAATTGATAAGTATCAAAACATGGGAGACCATCTTTGGCATTTATGCCGTGGTATAGACAACAGAAATGTAAGTACAGGGAATGTATTAAAAAGTATTTCTAAAGAAACAACATTCTTATCAGATATTAATAGCATAGAGAAATTAGATGGGCATATTTGGAGATTGTCTGATAAAGTTTCACAACGTGCAAAAACAAAAAATCTCGTTGGATATGTAATTACATTGAAAATTAAAACAAAAGATTTCAAAACTATATCTAGAAGAAAAACACAGAGAGAACCTACACAAATTGCTGAAATTATTTATGCTGAAGCACGTAGGATGTTAAATGATGTCATACAAAAAGGCCCATTTAGGCTAATTGGAGTTGGAATAAGTAACCTGAAAAGTGCTGATAATATTGACCAGTTAAATGATTTTTTAAAATCAAATGAAGCAAGAAAAGCTGATGCGGAGAGAGCAACAGATTTAATAAAAAAACGCTTTGGAAATAATGCAATCTTAAAAGGTCGTAGTCTTAGATAATTGATTGATTTACTATGATATGTATCACTTCCCAATCAAAACAATCTCACGAATAACCTTTTTTAATTTATGCTTTAATTCATCATATTCATCAGATTTTTCTACTAACTCCTCGTTTAAATAAAGCCCACGATCTATTTCAATTTGAATTGCGTGTTGGTTTATTGAGGGTTTTCCATAATTCTTCAAAATATAAGCGCCTGAAAAGGGCATGTTTTGCGAAACCCTAAAACCAGCATCCTCAAATGATTGCTTAATTTGCGCCATTATTTCTGATGAACATGATAAGCCAAATCTATCCCCTAGAACTATATTAGGTGATTTTCCATCAGATGATTTAAGGCTTTCTGTTGATCCAATTGGCATAGAATGGCAATCAATTAAAATGACTTTACCAAAATTTGATTGTGTTTTTTCCAAGAGATCTTTTAACTTCTCATGATACGGGAAATATGATCTGTTTAATCGCAAATTAGCCTGTTCAATTGTCATTTTTCCAGATTGTATATTTCTACCTCTAGATACAATCCGCGGAATCACTCCTAAACCAGATAAAATTCTTGAATTTAATGTGTTTTTTTCAACACCTTGAATAATTGCACTATCCAATTCATTTGCATGCCTATTTAAATCTACATATGCACGAGGAGCAACTGCGGATAGTAACGGAGCGCCAAAATCAGTTGAACTAGAAAATAGATCATCAATATATGCGTCTTCTGATGCACGTATTTCAGTCTTATCTAATATAGAATTTTTCAAAAATGATTCTAAATAGCACCTTCCACTATGTGGCGAGTTGAACACCATCGAGGTTGTTTGAGTTTTAGGTTCTTTTAAAATATATTGTTCATCAATCATTTGACTAATTTACATGTAAAAAAATAAAAAATAAAACGCTTTAAACTAGGGTCTTGAATACATTTGATTTACAATCTATAGAAACCTCTCGCAGGAGACATTTTTTGTGTATCTTGATCTTTTGTGGGCGTATAGCTCAGCGGGAGAGCACTTCGTTGACATCGAAGGGGTCACTGGTTCAATCCCAGTTACGCCCACCAAACCAGCCCAGATGGGCTAATTTAAACTGGCGCATCGCCTTTGTGATGTGCGAAAAAGGAGAAGGCCCATGAAGGTCAAAAGCTCACTTCGCTCGCTAAAAGCGCGCCACCGCGACTGTCGTGTCGTGCGCCGCAAGGGCCGAGTATATGTTATTAACAAAACTCAGCCTCGCTTTAAAGCGCGACAAGGCTAAACTATTAAGAATAAAAGATTTCAAAGCCGCTATTTAGCGGCTTTTTTCTATTGAAAACAACGTTAGTGCTTATACTTTTTTACAGCCTCAATCTACACTGCCTCAATCTACTTTCTATCCTTAATTACTTAAATAATTTTAAGTTTAAGGAATATGAAAATTGAATTCATTGCTGATATTCAATAACTCAAATAGCAGTTGCCCTAACCAAAACTTAAAAATTAAAAACTATCTACAAATCAATAATCAAAAAGTATTTATCAGATGGCGATTACTCTGCCGCTACCTGAGTCGTTTTTTCGACTTTAACTGCAGAAAACTTAAATTCTGGAATCTTTCCATATGGATCTAAGGCTGAGTTTGTTAAAATATTTGCTGCAGCTTCAACATATGCAAAAGGAAGGAAAACCATATCTTCAGATACTGCCCTATCAGCTCTCGCCATAACATCAATTGATCCACGTTTTGTGGTCAAGGTTAACATATCGCCTGCAACTACTCCAAGTTTTCTTAAAGTTCTAGGATGCAATGAACAATTTGCTTCAGGTTCAACAGCATCTAGAACCGTTGCTCTCCTTGTCATTGAGCCAGTATGCCAATGCTCTAGTTGTCGCCCCGTTGTTAATATCATTGGATATTCAGAATCAGGAACATCATCTGGGGCAATAATCGAAGCTGGCGTAAATTTTCCCCTTCCCTCTGGACGAGGAAAACCATCACCAAATACAATTGACTGGCCCGGATCTGAGGGGGATAAACTAGGGTAAGTCACGACACTTTCTTCCTCTAAACGATCCCAGGTAATATTATTCAGTGACTCCATATTGAGTTTCATTTCGTCAAATACTTGTCTTGGGTGTGTATAATCCCAATCTAAACCACACCGTTTGGCAAGCTCTACTGTAATTTCCCAATCTTCACGAGCCTCTCCTGGAGCAGTCACAGCTGCTCGACCCATTTGAACTTGACGATTGGTGTTTGTTACAGTTCCATTTTTTTCTGCAAATGCTGATGCAGGAAATATGACATCTGCGTAGTTTGCTGTTTCTGTTAAGAAAATATCTTGAACAACCAAATGATCTAGTTTTGCAAGTGCATCCCGGGCATGTTCAACATCTGGGTCAGACATAGCTGGATTTTCTCCAAGAATATACATCGCTTTAATATTATCATTATGAATTGCATTCATAATTTCAACTACGGTTAGCCCACGTTCAGAACTAAAATCCTCAGATTGCCATACTTCAGTAAAAGCTGACCTAACACCATCATCAGATACTGGTTGATAATCTGGCAAGAACATCGGTATCATACCAGCGTCTGATGCGCCTTGTACATTATTTTGTCCTCGAAGGGGATGTAATCCTGCTCCAGGTTTACCAACATTTCCAGTCATAAATGCAAGTGAAATTAAACAGCGCGAGTTATCCGTTCCGTGTATATGTTGTGATACACCCATGCCCCAAAAAATCATACCAGCTTTTGCAGCAGCAAAGGTACGAGCAACATCACGAAGCATTTCAGCTTCGATTCCACAAATTGGTGCCATTTTTTCTGGGCTAAAATCTTTTAAATGCTCTTTTTGCGCTTCCCAATTTTCTGTATATTTAGCAACATAATCATCATCATGCAGGCCCTCTTCAACAATGACATGCATTATGGCGTTTAACATTGAAACATCAGCACCTGGCTTGAATTGCAGCATATGAGAAGAGTGGCGCTTCAGAGCTTGCCCCCTTGGATCCATAACTATTAACTGTCCACCACGTTTACTAAATTGTTTAAAATATGTAGCAGCAACTGGATGATTTTCTGTAGGGTTTGCTCCAATTACAATTGCTACGTCTGCATTTTCTATTTCGTTAAAGGTTGCAGTAACCGCTGCAGATCCAACATTTTCCATTAATGCAGCAACAGAGGATGCGTGACATAGTCTCGTACAGTGATCAACATTGTTGTGGCCAAAACCTTGTCGGATAAATTTTTGGAATAAATAAGCTTCCTCATTTGTACACTTTGCTGAGCCAAATCCAGCCACTTCTCGCCCACGTCCTTTAAGTCCATTTGCAGCAAAATTTAATGCTTCTTCCCAAGATGCTTCCCGAAAATGACTCGACGGATCTGCTGGGTTAACATTCAAACCTTTAGCTACACCCTCGCGCCTAATTAGTGGCTTTGTTAGGCGATGATTATGGTCTATGTAATCGAATCCAAATCTGCCTTTTACACACAAACGATTTTCGTTTGCAGGCCCATCAATTCCATCCACCCACTTCACTTTATCATCTTTTATTTTCAAACTTATCTGGCAACCTACACCACAAAATGGACAAACTGATTTAACCTCTCGGTCGAAGTCCATGCTGTCACCAATCTGTTTGTCATCAACGCTAGTTGAAGGCATCAACGCTCCAGTTGGGCAGGCTTGAACACACTCACCACATGCAACACATGATGACTCTCCCATTGGATCATCCATATCAAATACAATTTTCGCATCATGCCCGCGTCCAGCCAAGCCAATGACATCATTAACCTGAACTTCTCTGCATGCCCTAACGCATAAGTTACATTGGATACATGCATCGAGATTTACACTCATAGCAACATGACTGTCATCTAATAATGGAATTCTTTCAATTTCTAATTCTGGAAATCTACTTTCAGAAACATTCTCTAACTTTGCCATATCCCATAAATGGGAAGATTTATCATGCGCTTTGTCGTTTGGTGGTTGGTCAGTAACCAATAGCTCCATCACCATTTTACGAGCTGTTTTTGCACGATGGCTTTCCGTTTTTACAACCATATCTTTAGTGGGTGTTCTGATACACGAAGCAGCTAATGTTCGCTCACCATCAATTTCAACCATACACGCCCTACAATTGCCATCTGACCGATAACCTTTTTTGCCAGAATGGCATAAATGAGGAATAGTAGTACCTTGTTTTTTAGCCACTTCCCAAATTGTTTCACCTGGCTCTGCTTCTACAGAGTTTCCGTCTAAATTGAATATAATTTTATCAGCCATTTGGATTCCTAAAAAACAATTAGCTTTTTTTATCATGAAATAGCATAAAATCCACTGAAAGAACCGACATCAAACGTAAATTTTACGCCTTATAGTATTTCAAAAATTATTTTTTCATGTTTGATGAAAATAACCAAAAATAAATAAAAGCAGGTAGTAAATTTGAAGCCCTGAATAATAGAGAAAATATTAACGGAAAATTTGTTTGAAATCGATTACTATTCATTGCGAATATTACACGCTTAGCTGCATCTTCTACTGACATTATAAATGGCATTTTAAAATTATTTTTTTCTGTTAAGCGAGTTTTTATAAAGCCAGGGTTTATAAGTTGAATCTTTATAGGTGTTTTATATAAATCAGCTTTTATATTTTCCGCCAAGTGCATCATCGCTGCTTTAGATGCCCCATATCCGATTGCATTTGGCAATCCGCGAAAACCAGAGAGACTACCGATCATAACTATATGCCCATTATTTTGTTTCAAAAATTTTGGCACTATAAATCCTAAGACTTTTGCTGCACCTGTAAAATTAACAGCAATCATCTTATCAACTTCCTCTACATTCCATGTTGTAGAATTTAATGGAGTATAATCCCCAGCAACATAAATAATCCCATCAATTATTCCGACTGATTTAGAAGCTTGATTAATTGCGTCAATGTTTAGAACATCAAGAGCTAATACTTTGGCTTTCGTCAAAGATGATAATTCATTTAATCTTGTTTCATTTCTTGCACTTATAATAAGCTTAACGCCTAAATTAGAGAGCTGTATTGAAAGCTCACGCCCCAGACCTTCAGAAGCCCCTATTATCCAGTATTTTTTTCCTTTCAATTTCATAAATCAATTTTACGCATATTAGCTACTAATTCACCAACTTTAAGGCCAAATTTTCTAAATTGTGATCTATTTATTATAGTCCCATTTTCCATGAGATATAACCAATCAACCGTATTCAAAACATAACTCCCTGCAGATTTTGGAAGTTTAATGTTATAACATAATCTAACTCCGCTACCGGATTGTTTACCTCTACCAGTTCCAATAATATCAGGGGCCGTTGCTTCAATTAAACCATCATCGCTGTTTACTTTTAAATCCCAAACACGCTCTAAGGTATCACCATTATCGTAAGCAAATGATTCTGTCATGTGACCGACATTACCTTTCCATTTAGCATGCATATGAGCAACAAACCTTGTATTTACTCTACCAAATGGGCCATAAATTACCCCCTCACAGATCATATTTCCATTAAGTCTTTCTCGTATATCGAATTCAGTTCCTTGATCCTCATAATGATCAGGGTTTTGTGATAGAAAGCCAAATTTAACGCTACAAAACCAAATTATAAATAATGCTAAAAGTGTTCCAAACAGCAGGGTTGAAAAAAACAAAGTCATTTAAATCTCCTTCAAATAATTTGACGAAAGCATAATCACAGCTCCCAGCTTTAAAACACAAGGAAGTCCTGCATAAAGTATTGTTAACGTCCAAAGTGCTTTTGCCGAGTTTGTTTCAATAGTTGAGAAACCTACCCAATCTAAAACCGGCAAAACAAAAGCTGCTGCAAACGCTAATGTAAACTTAGCGCAAAAACTCCAAATGCCAAAAGCTTGACCAGCATTAATTCCAAGGTAAGCTATCCTTCGCGAAAAAACAGCAGGTAAAATTGTCATGTCAGCGCCTAGAGTAAAGCCAGAAAGTGAACAAATTATTGCAAATGCTAAATATTCACCTGAATTTAAAGTAAGGACATAAGCAAAAATAAATATTGATGATATCATCGCGAACACTAATATGTTTTTTGCTGCAAAATATTTTCCTAATTTACCCCAAACAGGAACGGATAATGCAGCTGAAACAAAAAATATTACAAGAAATATTCCAGCTGAAAAATCAGTCCCCAAACAATACTCTACAAAAAATAAAAATAAGGTTGTTGTGACTGCAAGTGGCGCTGCATTCAACAAGGCAATAATTAGCAAACGCCTTAATATCTGGTCTTGAAAAATAACTTTTAAATTACTGTTTGGTAATGAACTTATATGCCATTCTTTTGTCATTAAAATTACAGAAATTAATACAATTAATGTAAAAAATATCGAAAACCATGTCATGTTTTCCAGCAAACCAAAACCTGTAAATAATGTAGGAAGAATAGCGGCCAAGCAAACTCCAACCAAACCCCCAGTCTCTCTCCAAACTGCCAATCTAATATGACCTTTTTTGCCTAAGATTTTTGCTTTATGAACACCTTGCGAATAAAATAATATTGATAAAACTGAAAAACTAGAAAATAAAAATACCATACAGAAAATAAACCAAATCAAAGGGTTTCCAATAGCAGGAACTGCAAATAAAAAAATCATTGAAAAAGCAATTATCGCACCCATTATTGACACTAATAATCTATGCCACAACTTCATGATATCTAATACCCAGCCAATTAAAGGATCTTGAATAAAATCAAAACATCTTAGTCCTAGGAGGGTAAATCCAATTACAGTTAAGGAAATTTCATAATTATCTAAAAAGTATTTTGGAGCGTGCAAATATATAGGCAAACCAGCGAAAGCTAACATACCCGAAAAAAAACTATATTTAATTAAGCCAAACTTCATATTTACAAACCTTGCAAACGAAGTGAGCCTTCAAAATCACGAGTATTATTTCCAAGCCAAATACTGAAAAATTTTCTTCTGATGTTAGCCATCTCAAGATCACATTGTTTTTTTTCCATTATAGAAAAAACTAATCTCATTTTTATGGATTGCTATTGCAGTTATTCTGTCACCTTTTGATACATTAACAAAACAATCAAATAATAAATTTGATAG
>OCRI01000327.1_pt1 | contig 10672 bp, 10 predicted proteins | sample 1534641 | NCBI WGS metagenome assembly OCRI01 (sample SAMEA3275473, study PRJEB22092) | marine metagenome | reverse complement strand
GGGAGTTCTCCCTCGTCGGACTCCAAATCGTCCAAACAAACTAATGACTTATTGGATTATTGCTCTTTCCCACTCTTTAATAAAAGTTTTACGTTTTAATTTATCTAAATAAGTCATTAAGGCTGGTTCAAGTATTATGGTTTGTTGGCCTGGCTTTAAGAAAAGGGGTGGAAGTGAATGAGTTCCATTTACCTTTTTCTCAGTTTGGTTTTCCAAAAGATGTTGCATAAATCTCTCAGATAATCTTAAGCGTGAGGTCAAATTTGATACAAGAGCGGTGCGCATCATATTAGTAGGGAAATCTGCAGGCAATATTATTTCGATTTCATCTAATTTTTGCTGCCTAGCTTCTGCATAACTACCTAAAACATTGTATGCCACTGCAATTTTCCCACTTACCAAATCATCTATCATATCGCCTGAGCAGCAATATAGTTTTGTTCCTAGTCCACCCATAACTTCCATTAGTCTCCAAAAAGTTTCTGATGTACGTGCATCCTGCGTAGCAAATAGGTACCCAAGTCCAGATTTTCTGACATCATATGTTCCAATTTTATTTTTAAAAAAGGTTGGTCTAGAACGTAGTTCTTTTATTAAATCTTGGCGTGTTTTTGGTATTATTGTATTTTTAAAAGCTTTTTTGTTTAGAACAATAGCAGCAGGTTCTATAGTAAATGCAAATAAACTTTGCCTCCACTTAGCCCAGCTAGGATGTTCTATTTCATTTATTTTTTTTGCATAACCATCATTTACTAGTTTTAATTGTAAGTCCATCGCACTCGAAATAATCAAGTCATACTGTTCCGGAGATTTTCTAAAAATTTCATCTAAAGAAGCCGTGCCAGTAACAAAATATTCAATCTTAATGTTTGGATTTTTTTCTAAAAAACTTTTGATAATTGGCGCAAAGAACGTCGTATCGGTGCTTGATAAAATTTTTAAACTTTGGGTGCTTTCCCCACTAGAGAATACTTGCCTATCTTCCCACTCGTTTGCGTTTAAGGATGATGTAATCAATATAAAAATTAAAATAATAAAGTTACGCATGCGCCACCTTTTTCATGATTAGATAGTGTTAATTTAGCTTCATGTGCGTTTGCTACATCTTGGGCGATTGTTAATCCTAGCCCTGAACCTACTATACCATTTGAATTTTGACCTCTTTTAAAGCGTGATTTAAGGTTGTCTAAATCTTCGGGCGGAAATCCTGGCCCCTGGTCTTGTATTTTAAGATGGGGTTCGGGATTTGTAGCAATTGTTACAGTAATTACACCATCATCTGGTGAATATTTTAATGCATTATCAATTATGTTTCGTATTGCGTTTTGAATTAAAATAAAATCACCTGATAGTTCAATTTTGTCTTTTTGGATAAGTTTTAATTTAATATCTTTCATTTCAGCAATTGGTTCAAGATTATCAATTAAATTTTGGATTAACGCATTCAAATTTATTAATTCTTTTTGCAAGTTATCGGTTCTAAATGTTATCATTGCATGATCTAAAAGTTGGCTTGCCGCTCTTGATGCCTCATCTATTGCTCTTACCATTGATCTAAGCGCATCGCGATTTTCTCTCTTACTAACCCGCTGAAGTGTTGCATCAGCATAAGAGCGTACTGTTGCAAGAGGCGTTCTAACTCTATGTGCAGCTTCAGCAATAAAATCTTCTGACTGTTTTAATGATAAATCAAGTCTTGTCATAAGCTTATTCAAAGAAGTAACTAGTGGATACATTTCTGAAGGTACTTTTTTTTCAAATGGGCTTAAATCTTGGGGGCCACGTTTTGTTACTGATGTAGCAAGCCGCATTAAAGGACTGATGGTTGATGCTGTAGCCCAGTAAGATAGAAGTGTTACTAAAATAAAAAAACCAGAGCCAAACAATGCCACATTTTTAGAAATTCTATTTAAGGTCCTGGATAATGCATCTTGTGTCTGCGCAATAGACACTGATATTGTTATACGTTCTTTTTCTCCAATTAGGGTACGTTTTGCACTTGCCATTCTTACATTCGTATTTTTGTATTTTATAGTAGTGAATGTATTGGTGTCTGTATTGTTTTTTTCAGTTTGGGGTAGATCTTCATAGCCAGAAATGAGAATGCCATCGTTATATATTGAATAGAAAACCCGGTCATCAAGTTCTGTATCAAGCATTGATAATGATGCATATGGAAAATCAACCTCAACAAACCCATCTTGTATTACAACAGCATCAAGAATTGATGATAATGATGCCTCTAGGATGTCATCTTGACCATTTTGAGCTATTTGCGCTGCATAACCTCTCACAATGAAAAATAATACTATGCCAAGCACAGCTGCTCCACTTATTAGTGTAAACATGAGTCTATTTCGAAGAGATCCAGAAACTTGTAATTTATTAGTCATTGTCTAGCCTATATCCTAGGCCTCTGTGAGTGCTTATTTTCAATGAAGTATTTTCTAGATGCTTACGAAGTCTTCCTATATACACTTCGATTGCATTATCTGAAACATCTTCGTCATATGTAAAAAGACGATCTACAAGTTTTTGTTTGGAAAATATTTGACCACGGGCGTTAAGTAATAATTCAAAAAGCCTTAATTCTCTATTTCTTAAATTAATTATTTTGCCTTTGATGGAAAGCTGTCCAGCTAATGGGCTGAATGTTAGGTTCCCAAATTTAAGTATTTGTTGTGAAGAACCAGATTTTCTTCTTAATACTGCTCGGCACCTTGCATCTAACTCTGCATGATCAAATGGCTTTGTTACATAATCATCTGCGCCCAAGTCTAAAATACTGATTCTATCAGACACTTGTGATCGAGCCGTTAATACAATAACAGGAGTATCCTTTTTAAGATTTCTATGATGTTTAAGAAAGTTTCTACCGTCCCCATCCGGGAGCATTATATCTAATAATATTAAATCGTATTCACCTGTCTCAGAATATGCAATTGCATCAGCTAATTTATCTGCATGATCAATTACATGACCGTCTAACTTAATGCGTGAACAGATAGCATTTGCAAGCTCGTGATTGTCTTCAACTAAAAGATATTTCATTTTTTTACAGACATTTATTTTTATGACAGGTTAGTGACAGGTTGAAATGTTTAGCTCACTAAGTTGGCCAGTTTTAGGCCGCTTGTCAAATGGGAGGATAACATGATGACATTTAAATTTGGTAGAAGAGCCCTTGTGGCTGGTGCTGTTGCAGCACTTAGTTTTGGTGCGCCTGCATTTGCAGATGGCCATAAAGTTTTAGACAGTATTCACTTCTTAATTCCTGGTGGAGCAGGTGGTGGATGGGACGGTACAGCACGTGGTACCGGAGAAGCACTTACAAACGCTGGATTAGTTGGATCAGCTTCATTTGAAAATATGTCAGGTGGTGGTGGTGGTAAAGCCATTGGATATTTAATAGAAAATGCAGATAGCAATCACGGTACATTGATGGTGAATTCAACGCCTATCGTCATCCGATCCCTAACTGGTGTTTTTCCACATAACTTCCGTGACTTAACATTAGTTTCAGGAACTATTGGTGATTATGCGGCTATGGTAGTTGGTAAAGATAGCCCAATCAACTCAATGGCTGATCTAATTGCTGCATATGAAGCTGATGCTTCGGGAACTGCAATCGGTGGTGGCTCTGTTCCTGGTGGTATGGATCATTTAGTTGCAGCAATGGTAATGGAAGCAGCCGGAAAAGATGCTCTTGGTGTCAAATACATACCGTACGATGCAGGTGGTAAGGCTATGGCTGCTTTACTTTCTGGTGAAATTTCAGCTCTCTCAACTGGTTTCTCAGAGGCAGTTGATTTAGCTAATGCGGGAGAAGTGAAAATTATTGGTGTTACTTCAGACGCGCGTGTAGATGCGGCACCAAATGCTATGACAATGAAAGAGCAAGGAATTGATACTTCTTTTGTAAACTGGCGTGGCTTCTTTGGCGCCCCAGGATTGCCAGCTGATAAAACTGCACAATATCAAGAAGCGATTTCAAAAATGTATGCAACACCAGAATGGGAAACTGTTAGAGCTCGAAATGGTTGGGTAAACATCCATAATTCAGGAGATGACTTCAAAGTATTCTTGGAAGCACAAGAGCAAGTTATCGGTGACTTAATGAGAAAACTTGGTTTCTTATAATATATATGTGGCAAAGCGTTTTGCGCTTTGCCACCTTTTTTGATAAGGTAATTTATGTCTCTTGATCGTTGGATTGCATTGATTTTATTAGGTTTTTGTGTGGTCTATGGATATACTGCATGGTTTACGATGGATGCTACTTTAGCGCCTTTTATGAAGCGTAATCCAATATGGCCTAGTACTTTTCCAAAAATTTTATCTATTTTAGGTATACTTCTTTCTTCAATTATTCTTCTTGGGTTTGAAAGAAATGTATCGAATACTACTGGTATAGATTATCGTAGATTGCATGAATATAAGTTAGGCCAAGCAGTATTATTACTATTACTAATGGTTTTATATGCATTACTATTACGCCCTGTAGGATTTATATTTTCTACTAGTTTATTTCTAATTTTTGGCAGTGTCATTTTGGGCGAACGTAAATGGTTTTTGATGTTACCAATTGCTATCATATCAACTCTATTTGTATGGTATTTAGTTCAAGTGGTTCTTGGCATCTATATGCGCCCACTGCCTGCTTGGATTGGAATTTAATATGCTGGAAGGTATTTTATTAGGTCTTCAAACGGCTTTTTCTGTTCAAATGCTTATTATGGTAATCGGTGGATGCCTGATTGGAACCTTTATAGGAATGTTACCTGGTCTAGGTCCAATGTCTATAATAGCAATTATGATACCAGTCGCTATTTCGATGGGTGATCCAGCTGCAGCTATAATTCTTTTGGCAGGAGTTTATTATGGAGCAATTTTTGGTGGTTCCACTTCTTCCATATTGTTAAATGCCCCAGGAGTTGCAGGGACAGTTGCGACTAGTTTTGATGGTTATCCATTAGCAAAAAAAGGTAAAGCGGGCAAAGCATTAACAGTTGCTGCAATAGCTAGTTTTTGTGGAGGTACATTAGGAGCTGTTTTGCTTATGGTATTCGCTCCAGCTCTTTCATCTGTTGCATTATTATTTCATTCTGCTGAGTATTTTGCCTTGATGGTAGTAGGTCTATCCGCGATTGCTGCCTTTGCAGGTACTGGACAAGTTGCAAAAGCATTACTCATGACTGTGGTTGGCTTGATGCTTGCCACTGTTGGTGAAGGAACAATGTTTAGTCTGCCACGTTTTACAATGGGAATTATGGATCTTCAGTCAGGATTAAGCTTTGTTACATTGGCAATGGCTATGTTTGCTTTACCAGAGGCTTTATTTCTTGTGTTAAACCCGCCAAAACCAGGCGCAGGAAAACGTGAAGATATAAAAGAATTACGTATCACAAGACAAGAAGCTAAATCTATTGCGCCTGTTATTGGGAGGCAATCTATTCAGGGATTTTTTATAGGTGTTTTGCCAGGTGCAGGTGCGACGATTGCAAGTTTTCTTGGATATGCGGTAGAACGTAACATTGCTTCAAAAGATGAACAAAAAGAATTTGGGAAAGGATCTATAAAAGGTTTAGCAGCACCGGAAACAGCTAATAATGCAGCATGTACTGGATCCTTTGTTCCGCTTTTGACTCTTGGAATTCCAGGTTCTGGGACAACGGCAATCCTTTTGGGCGCGTTAATTGCGTTAAACGTCACTCCTGGGCCAAGGTTGATGGTAGATGAGCCTCAAATATTTTGGGCGGTTATAATTTCAATGTACATTGGTAATATCGTGTTATTGGTTCTAAACTTACCCTTAATTCCATACATTGCTAAAATACTAACTATCCCACGAAATTTTCTTATTCCATATATTCTATTTTTTACCTTAATGGGTGCATATATAGGTCAAAACAATGCGACAGAATTATTAATTTTGATTGGGTTTGGTGTTTGTGCAACTGCATTGAAATTTGCTGATTATCCACTTGCTCCATTGTTGATAGGTTTCATTCTTGGGCCAATGCTTGAGGATAATTTTGCAAGGTCAATGCAATTATACGATGGTGTCGCCTTTATTACAGAAAGGCCTATGACAATGGTTTTACTATGCATTGCGGTTTTATTAATTTTATTACCAAGTATCAGAGCTAAACAGGCAAAAATCAAGGCAAGAGGTATAGCTGATGGTGATTGAGATTTGTAATTTTTTTATAATTAAGAAAATATCTCAATAATTTATGATGATGAAAAGATAAAAGGGATGTTATCTTTCTGTATGAACAAACCATACCATTAATTTAATTACTTGCTTGATCTTTATTAAACTCTTTGCAAGGATGTGCCTTTCGTTATGATATTAAATATTTAATTGGGAGGTTATATATGTTTCATAAAATACTATTAACTACAGCAGCTATCGCAGCATCTACTGTGACTGTTTCTGCGGAAACAATCCGATGGGCAAGAGCAGGCGATGCTATAACAATGGATCCACATGCTCAAAATGAAGGGCCGACACACGGTATGAATCATCAAATTTATGATTCATTATTACAACGTGATATGTCAGGAAATATTATACCCTCATTAGCGCTTAGCTGGGCTGCTTTGGCAGATAACCCAAATGTGTGGCGGTTTAATCTACGTCAGGGTGTATCATACCATGATGGCGCGGCTTTTGACTCTGAAGACGTTGTTTTCTCTTTAAATCGTGCAATGGCAGATGGTTCGGAAATGAAAGAATTATTGTCATCAATTAAAGATATAAGAGCTGTCGACGCACATACTGTTGATATTGAAACAAATGGTGCAAATCCATTATTGGTAAATAATCTTACCAATATGTTCATGATGGATAAGGGTTGGTCAACTGCTAATGATGTTTTAACACCTCATGATGTAGCCAAGGGTGAAACAAATTTCGCCACGATGAATACAAATGGAACTGGCGCATTTATGCTTGTTAGTCGTTCAGTTGACGAAAAGACTGTTCTTAAATCAAACCCTAATTATTGGGGAAAGGATATTTATCCAAATCAAGTAACAGATATCATTTACACACCAATTCAATCTGCAGCTACGCGTGTTGCTGCTTTATTGTCGGGTGAAGTTGATATCATTCAAGATGTTCCAGTTCAAGATTTAGGACGTGTTTCAGGAACTGATGGACTAAATGTTGCTACGGCTGCTCAAAACCGAGTTATTTTCTTTGGATTAGACACAGCAGAAGGTCCAACAAGTAATCTTAAAGTACGCCAGGCAATGAATATTGCAATAAACCGTGATGCGATTAAAAAGATTGTAATGCGCGAGCAGTCAGATCCAACAGGAGTTATCATGCCTCCATTTGTTAATGGATGGACAGAAGCTTTAAACGAATATCCTGATTATGACATTGATGCTGCTAAAGGTCTGATGGCAGACGCTGGATTTGCTAATGGTTTTGATATTACTTTAAATTGTCCAAATGATCGTTATATAAATGATGAAGCAATCTGCCAGGCAGCTGTTGGAATGATGGCTAGAATTGGAATCAATGTAACACTTGATGCAAAGCCAAAAGCACAGCATTTCCCAATTGCTAAAGGTGGCGAGGCTCCTTTCTACATGTTAGGCTGGGGTGTTCCAACTTTCGACTCTCACTATATATTCAACTATTTAGTGCATACTCAAACAGACAAGCGTGGTTCATGGAATCCAACTGGATATTCTAATGCCGATGTCGATGCTATGATTGTTAGCTTAGAGTCTGAAACTGATTTAGCAGCGCGTGATGCGACAATTGCAAAAATCTGGTCAGCGGTACAAGATGCTCAAATGTATCTTCCAATTCATAACCAAGTTTTAAACTGGGGTATGAAGACTAATATTGATTTTGATGTCCAACCTGAGGACACACCTCATTTTCAATTCTTAAAATTTAAATAAAATATCTCTGCACCAGCCAGATAATTACATGGCTGGTGCAACTTTGATTATACTTTTAACTTTTTTTTAATTACTTTCATTCAGTGGAGATCCTTTTGTTGTGATTGTTTCATATTTTACAACTTTTGAAAGAATATCATGCTAGTAATTATTTTTAGACGCTTAGGGCAATCAGTTTTAGTATTATTTCTAGTCGCGTTAATTTCTTTTTTAATTTTTAGATACGTTGGCAATCCTGTTGATAATTTGATGGGGCAAGAAGCTACATTAGCTCAAAGAGCTGCTCTAGAGGAAGCTTTGGGTCTCAATGATCCATTTTATAAGCAATATTTTGGCTTTGTCTGGAATGCTTTGAATTTTGATTTTGGCAATTCTTATAGAGGTGCATTGCCAGTTTCAGATTTAATAGCAAGCAGACTTCCGGCAACACTTGAATTAGCTTTAACATCTGCCATTTTTGCTATATTTTTTGGTGTTATTACCGGAATATACACTGCAATTAGACGTGGTGGTTATCTAGCAAACATAATTTTATCTACTTCCTTAATTGGTGTTTCTCTTCCAACATTTCTCATTGGTGTATTGCTTATTTGGTTATTTGCTGTTGAACTAAAATGGCTACCTTCGTTTGGGCGAGGAGACGTAGTCCAACTTGGTTGGTGGTCAACTGGGTTTTTAACACTTTCAGGCATTAAGTCTCTTATTTTGCCAAGCATAACTCTTGGACTGTACCAGTTAACATTAATTATGCGTTTAACACGTTCTGAGATGCTTGAAGTAATGCGTCAGGATTATGTTAGATTTGCAAAAGCTCTAGGGTTATCTTCAAGGCAGGTAAATTATAATCATGCGCTTCCAAATACGCTTGTACCAGTTGTAACTATAGCGGGGCTACAATTGGGTTCTATTGTTGCGTTTGCCATAGTTACAGAAACTGTATTTCAATGGCCCGGTGTTGGGTTGTTATTTATCAATGCAGTATATTTCGTTGATATACCTGTAATGAGTGCATACTTACTCCTTGTTGGTGTTTTATTCGTAATTATTAACCTGTTTGTTGATTTATTATATTTAGCAATTGATCCGCGACTGCGTGACAATAACAGTAGTGAATAGAGAGCAAAATGCATAGATTTTTGAAATCTGATTTTATATATGATTTTCTGAGAGCTCCCGTAGCAATCATCTCTTTTTCTGTGATCTCTATTCTCGTCTTAAGTGCAATATTTGCTCAATATATTGCTCCAACAAATCCATTTGATCCAGCGAGTTTAGAGTTAATGAATGGTTTCACACCGCCAATGGAGCCAAATATGTTTACAGGTGAGGTTTTTTTACTTGGAACAGATGATCAAGGAAGAGACTTATTTTCAGCAATTCTATATGGATTACGCATATCCCTCTTTGTTGGGTTAATGGCAGTATCGCTCGCGATGATCATGGGTGTCTTATTGGGTTTAATTGCAGGTTATGTCGGAGGCTGGTTGGATAATTTCATCATGCGTCTTGCAGACATACAGATGACTTTTCCATCAATTCTTATTGCAATGCTCATATTTGGTGTTGCTCGTGGTCTTTTGCCTCCAGAATTACGTTATGAAATGGCTATTACGGTATTAATCATATCTATAGGACTATCTGAATGGGTTCCGTTTGCTAGAACTGTGCGTGGCTCAACGATGGTTGAAAAGGAAAAAGAATATATTGCAGCAGCACAACTTATTGGCCTAAAAAAGTGGCAAATAATGATCAGGCATATTTTACCAAATGTACTTGGCCCGGTACTTGTAATAGCTACTATAACTTTTGCTTTAGCAATTATAGCAGAAGCTACTCTTTCTTTTCTTGGAGTAGGGCTTTTGGAGAAATTGCTCCACCAAACTTGCATAGCACACCACTATAAGATTGTGAAATATTGTTCTTATCATTAATGACTTCTTTATCAATTTCTTCAAATACATCAGACCTATCTATCTTTATAAGTCTATCAAGCCAATCTTTTCTATGATCTGAATTTGAAAGAAATAAAATACCGCTATTCACAAAATCTTTAAAATTATCAATATAAAAATTCAATGCAAAAAAATATGATTGAATTAGAAAGAAGGACCTTGGATCATCTCCTAGTGCTAATTTTGGGTACATAGCAGCCCAAGGGTTACTTGATGCCTCTGAAGCAATTTCAGAATTTTTTTCATAAACATCAACTTTGCAATTATTGTTGGCTAAATTTTTTGAAATTATTGAAGCTGCTAATCCTGAGCCTATTACTGCAACCTTATACGACGAATGGTGAGCTTTTTTGTTTTTGATATATGTTCCAGCAAGCATATGTCTTTTTTTATTAAAACCTTTTACTTTTTGAACTTCAAATCCACATTCCAATAAATTTCTTTTTACCATTCCAGATGATGTATATGTTCCAAATGAAGTTTTCTCGTGGCTTAGTAAAGCAACTTTCAAGAATACATCAGTTGTCCACATGTCGATATTTTTTCTTGGATCAAAGCCATCAAAATACCAAGCATCAACCATGCTCTTATTATGCATTACATATTAAAATCATCGACCGCGACAATATTAAAAAGATCGAGGTCATATTCAAGGCCATAAACTTGTTCATCCCACTTCATGGAGCGTTTTAAAGAGTCCATGGCATGATCGCAGTAGTTCACATCTTTGGCCTCAACAAAGACATTCAGCGCCACCTCGCGGCCAACCGCCGTGGTAACTGACTCTGAAAAAA
>OCRI01000317.1_pt1 | contig 10904 bp, 9 predicted proteins | sample 1534641 | NCBI WGS metagenome assembly OCRI01 (sample SAMEA3275473, study PRJEB22092) | marine metagenome | reverse complement strand
CACTTATTACAGATTTAATTAATATGATTAGTATTCCTAGTGTGAATAACTTTGGGTCGAACAGCCTAAATGCAAACCCAGAAAACGAAATGTCAAATTATTTTGAGCAACAACTGATTCAACTCGGACTAGAAGTGGAAAGCCACGAGGTTAGTGATGGGAGGCGTAATGTTTGGGGTCGATTAAAGGGTAATGGAAACGGTCCAACTATAATGTTGGCAGGTCATTTAGACACAGTTGGAGTTGATGGTTATTATGATCCTTTTGTTGCTAAAATTGAAGATGGAAAGATTTTTGGGCGTGGCTCTTGTGATATGAAAGCAGGATTATCTGCCTATTTGGATGTAGTAAGAAAATTAAAAGAAAAAAATATTATTTTATCTGGTGACTTGGTTATTGCAGGTGTAATTGATGAAGAACACGCAATGTTAGGATCTATTGATTTTGGAATTAATGGTCCACCAATTGATTATGCAATTATTGCGGAGCCAACTAATTTAGAGCTATGTCCTGCACACAAAGGTCAAGTATTATTATCGATTGAAGTTCTTGGTAAAGCAGCTCATTCTAGTGTGCCTGAGAATGGAATAAACGCAATAAATCACATGAGTATTCTTTTGCAGAAATTACAGGAATATTCTTCTTATTTAAGAAAACAAAATGCGGATAAATTTCTTGGAAAGCCAAGCTTGAATGTTGGTTTAATAGTTGGAGGTGATAATGCTTGTTCAGTTCCAGATATATGCAAAATTGATATTGATAGAAGAATTATTTCTAGTGAAAATTATGAAACATTTATTAATGAATTGGAAAAAATCTGTCATGGAATTCAAAAAGAAATTCCTGATTTTAGATATTCTATTTCATCACCTTTCTTGAATATTAAGCCTTTGGATACATCTTTAAATTCACCTATAATGATTGCAATGAAAAAAGCATCTGATGATATCCTTGGCTTTCATACGATTAAAGCGTTCCCAGGGTCTACTGATGCACCAAATTATAATTGTGAAGCTGTAATTTGTGGGCCAGGCTCCTTACAACAATGTCATTCATTGAATGAATATATCGACATTGAAGAAATAAAAAATGCAGTAAATATTTATATTTCTAGTATAATAAATTTACAAAATAATTTGATCTCATAAAGAGGAATATTTATGGATTGGCGTACCAAACTTTTGAATCCAAAACAAAAAGCAAGGCAGGATTATAAATCCCTTGTAACACCGGTCTATAGAGGCTCAACTGTAGTATTCGATGAGCAATCTTTAATAAAGGATGACTGGAAACAATCAGAAAATGGTTATTCTTATGGATTATATGGCACACCAACTGCTTTGGAGCTCGGAGCTAGAATATGTGACATTGAGGGTGCAAAGCACACATTCATAGTTCCCGGTGGGCAATCTGCTATAGCACTTGTCTATTTTGCTTTTTGTAAGTCAGGTTCTCATGCACTTGTACCTCACTCAGCATATGGCCCCAACAAGGCAATGGCTGAAGGGTTATTAAGAGACCTTGGAATTGAAGTTGAATCTTATGATCCATTAATTGGAAAAGATATCAAAAAACTTATAAGAAAAAATACGTCCTTGATTTGGTGCGAAAGCCCTGGATCTGTAACCATGGAAATTCAAGATGTTCCTGCAATAGTAAAAGCGGCACATGAAAAGGGTGTTCCCGTAGCTCTAGACAATACTTATGCAGCGGGAGTCTTATTCGATGCGTTTAAATATGGTGTAGATGTTAGTATTCAAGCACTAACTAAATACATTGGTGGGCACAGTGATATACTTCTTGGTTCAGTATCTGTTCGCGATGACAGTGTTTATAACGTAATAGGCTCGATTTATATGCAGCTAGGTTTAGCTGTGTCCCCAGATGATTGCAGTTTAGCGTTAAGAGGATTGCAAACTTTAGCAATCCGTTTAGAGCAACTCGAAAAAGCAACTTTTCAGATAGCTTTGAAGTTATCTGAAATTGATATTATAGAAAACGTATACCACCCAGCATTGACATCATGTCCTGGTCACGAGATTTGGAAACGAGATTTTACAGGGTCAGCTAGTGTATTTTCATTCACTTTTGCAAAGGAAATATCGGGTGATCAAGTTGAAAAATTTATCAATTCATTGAATATTTTTAAGATTGGCTTAAGTTGGGGAGGTGTAACAAGTCTAGCAGTTGTTTACCCAGATCTTGTTAGGCCAAATAAAGATTTTGAAGGCCGGTTGGTTAGATTAAATATTGGGCTAGAAGCTACTAATGATTTAATAAATGATCTTGAAATTGCGATATCAAAAATCAATTGAGTATGATTTAATTTAAACTTTCTCTTCTTTAGATAAATCTGCAAAAAGTGCAGTCATACAAACCAATGCTTGGCGTGCTAGTGGGACTGACAAATGTTCGTTTGGAGAATGCTGAGCACAGCCTGCATAAGAATGTGGTATCCAAATAGTTGGTAATTCTAAAATTTCTGAAAAACTATCATTTGGTAATGAGCCACCAAGATTAGGTAATAAATCTATTTTGCCACCCATAGAATTTTCTAATGATTTTGTTATTAAAGAAAGCCAAGAATTATTCATTTCTAAACGTGTAGCCGGAAATGGGATCATCTCAGATTCATGGATATTAACATCTTCAAACCCAAAAGAGTTTAAGTGATTTCTTAGTGCAGGAATAATTTTGTTAACATCTGTTCCTACAACAAACCTTAATTGGCATGTTGAACGCGCATGACCTGAAATTGCATTTAGAGGCGCTTCAGGCTCTCCTGAAAGCATAGCTAGAACAGAGAAGCTATTCCATCCAAAGACACGCTCTGTCATTGTTAATTCTTTTTGCCCCCAATCTGGATCCAAATCAAATCCAGCATCCACCAATGGAAGCTTTGCTAATATTTCTTTTATATCTGGAGTTAAACTAGTGGGTAGCCACTCTGGAATATTGATTTGTCCTCTAGCATCCGTAATTGAGGCAATTGCATGTGAAAGTATAATTGAAGGATCTTTTAATATGCCACCGAAATTTCCTGAATGATGAGCATTATCTCTTAAATTAACTGAAAGATCAAAATTTATTCCCCCTCTAGAACCTGTGAATATTGTTGGTATTTTTTGTGAAATACGTGGACCATCAGATGCAATAAAAACATCTGCCTTTAACAATTCTTTGTTTTGTTGGCAGAAAGCCTTCAATCCAGGTGACCCAATTTCTTCACCCATTTCAAAAAGAATTTTGAAGTTAAACCCAAGTTTTTTTTGAACTGATAACAAAGAATTAAGTGCTTTAATATTTATTAAGTGCTGTCCCTTATTGTCTGCAGTTCCTCGCCCATAATAGCGATTATCTTTTTCTATTAATTTATAGGGAGAAAGACCATTATCCCAACAACTATCTTGACCTAGGACTACATCACCATGTCCATATGTAAGAATTGTACTAAATTCAGCATTTTCAATTCTTTCTGCAAATAAAATTATATTAGCTTTGGATAATGGGTTTTCCATTACTTTACATTTAAAACCCATCTTCACAAGCATGGGAATTATATTTTGATCGTAGTAATTTTCTAGATTGCATTCATTATTTTGACTTTCTGTTTTCACAGAGATTAATTCTGCAAGATCTTTTTTAAAATAACCTTTGTCAAAGTACTGAGTAGCGTGTTGGACTGCTTTTTCTTTAAATGTCATGATAATAAGCTACTTCTTTCAAAAATATCTTCATTTTTACGCCTTTAAGATATTATTCAAATTTTAAATGATCAGTAAAGCTTCATTTAATTAAAATCTGTTAACTCACTGAATTTTATGTAATTATTAAGTGATACTCGTGAAAGGTTTGTGATAATGCCAAATGATGATATTCAATTAAGGTTAAATTTTGCAAAGCAAGTTGCTGAAGAGGCAGGCCAAAAAGCTTTATCTTTTTTTCAGCGCATTAATGATTTGGAAATACAACAAAAAAGCATCCAAGATTATGTATCGAATGCAGATCTTGAAGTTGAAATTTTTATTAGAAAATGTATCTCTGTTTCTTTTCCAAACGATAGTATTGTTGGTGAAGAACATGAAAATACGCATGGAACTTCTGGATATACATGGGTGATAGATCCAATTGATGGAACAACAAATTTTTTAACTGAAATTCCTTCATGGTGTGTTGTTTTGGCATGTGTGCATGAAGATGAAACAAAGTTAGGTGTTGTTTATGAGCCATGCCACAATGAACTCTTTTGGGGCGCAAAGGATATTGGTGCTTTTCTAAATGATGAATTAGTAAACGTGTCTAAATCAAAATCATTGGATAATGGTAGTACAGGGGTTGGTATGAATAGCAGAACAGCAAGCCATATGACGGTTTGTTTTATTGAAAAACTCATCAAGCGTGGAGGTATATTTTATAGAAATGCTTCGGGCGCATTAATGTTGTGTTATGTGGCTTCTGGTAGATTGATTGGTTATGCTGAACCTCACATGAATGCATGGGATTGTTTGGCAGGTCAGCTACTTATAAAAGAGGCTGGTGGTACTATTGAAGTTCAAAGTGCTAAAAAAATGCTATCTCAAGGAGGGCGTGTTATAGCATCTGGCCCTTATATATTTGATGAAATTCTTGAAATTGCTAATGAGGCTTATATTTAGTGATCTATAGGGCAATTATAAATCATATTATTTTATTATTTGGGGTTTTCATTATGTTATCCCCAATACTTCTAATGATCTTTGCGTCATCACAAAATACCGCAGAATTAAGAACTATCGGAATGCAATTTGAATTTGGAGATTATTTTATAGAAAATTATAATACTGTAATTAATTTTGAGACTGGCTTTACAGATGAAGTAACGCCTATGGCTATGTTAAAAAATTCAATGATTATTGCCATTGGGGTTGGGTTTTTAACAACTTTGCTTTCATTTTTTGCAGCATATGCAATAGTTTTTTTTAAATTTAAGATCGCAAATATTATATTTTGGTTGGTTCTTTCAACACTTCTATTCCCTTTAGAGGCAAGGTTTATACCTACTTTTCAGATTACATCATATCTTGGACTAATAAACACCCATCTTGGCATAATTCTTCCGGTTATTGCTGCAGCTTTAGGTACATTTTTTTTCAGACAATTTTTTTTAACTCTTCCTGAAGAATTAATGGAAGCTGCCTTACTTGATGGTGCAGGAAGTTTTAAATTCGCTTTGGATATTTTAATGCCACTTTCTATTTCTCGTGCTGCTGCAATATTTATAATTGCATTTATGATTGGCTGGAATCAATACTTATGGCCAATAATGATAAGCACTGATGATACGCTCTACACACTTGTAAGAGGTATACGCTTTATGGGGCAGGGAAGTGGGGCTGGTATGGCATTTGCCATTATAACAATTACTCCACCTCTTGTTCTGGTATTAATTTTTCAACGATGGTTTTTTAGTGGTTTAGGTGTTGAAAACAATTTATCACAAAAATAATTAATCTTATATTAAACGTTCACCAGTATTTTTATTAAATACCATTGCGCGATTTTGCTCAAATTTTAATTTTAATTTTTTATCAATAGCAGGGAGAGTGTTTTGTGAAGTCTTAAAGCAAATTTCAGTGTCATTTGATGCGTCTTTTAATAACCCGTAGACTAAGTTATCAGCACCATGTTGTTCAACAAGATCGACTTGAATTTCTAACTGACCCTTAGCATCTGGTTTTATAAAATCTGGCCGTATACCTAGAACTAATTCCGTATCTTCAGGAAGTTTTTTAAATCCAGGAAATTTAATATTGCCACAAACCAGTTTTTTGTTTTCAAATTTTGCGGGTATCAAATTGATATGTGGGGCACCGATGAATGAAGCAACGAATAAAGTTTGCGGATTGTTATAAAGTTCAATTGGGGCTCCCATTTGTTCTATGCGGCCATCGTTAATCACAGCAAGCCTATCTGCAAGTGTCATAGCTTCAGTTTGATCATGGGTTACATATATTGATGTTACGCCCATCCTACGTTGAAGGCGTTTGATTTCAATACGCATTTGCACACGAAGTTTTGCATCTAGATTTGATAATGGTTCGTCGAATAAAAAAACTTTTGGTTCTCTAACGATAGCTCGCCCCATCGCAACCCTTTGTCGTTGTCCACCAGATAGTTGGTTAGGCTGTCGGTCTAAATATTCATCTATCTTTAACATTTTTGCAGCTTCAGAAACTTTTGTCTTTATTTCTGCTTTAGCTAGTCCTCTATTTTTCAATCCATAAGCCATATTCCCTCTTACAGTCATATGAGGGTAAAGCGCATAATTTTGAAAAACCATTGCAACATCACGATCTGCTGGAGAAACATTGTTGATTACTTTACCATCAATTTCTATGTCACCCTCGGTGATTGTTTCAAGTCCCGCAACCATTCTTAGCATTGTAGATTTACCACAACCTGATGGGCCAACAAAAACTATAAATTCACCATTTTCAATGGCCATATTAACTCCACAAACAGCTTCTGCGCCATTTGGGTATACTTTTTTAACATTATTTAATTTAACTGTAGCCATTATTTTTCACTTTCTACTAGGCCCTTAACGAACCAATTCTGGAAGAACAATACGACGAGGACTGGTGGTAAAGTCGCCATAATAGTTAATGCAAAAGCCTTTTGATATTGTGGTAATTCACCGCCTTCTGAAAGGATCTGATAAATTTGTTTGATGCCGATTACGAGTGTGTAGTTTTCTTCTTTCGTCGTCATAATTAGTGGCCAAAGATATTGGTTCCATCCTACTACGAACATAATAATTAAAATCGCAGCTATCATTGTTTTTGATAAAGGAATAAGCATATCAACAAAGAAGCGCCAAGGGGAAGCTCCATCTAATCGCGCTGCTTCTAATAATTCGTCAGGAATAGATTTAAAGAATTGCCGGAAGTAAAATGTACCTGTTGCTGATGCAATAAGTGGAACAATAAGTCCAAAATTTGTGTCTAAAAGACCCAGACCTGCTACTATCTCATATGATGGAATAATGCGAACTTCTAAAGGTAATAGTAATGTGAGAAAAATTATCCAGAATAGTGGTGTTGCCAATCTGAAGCGAAAATAAACAATTGCATATGCTGCGAGCATAGAAATAATTACTTTACCAACAGCAAAACCTATACCTAGAATTAAGCTGTTTTTAAGCATGGTTATACCCAAAACAGATTTCATTACACCAGCTTCCTCAAACATAACTTCACGATAAGTTTCAATAAAATTTGAGCCTGGCCAAAATTGTAGGCCTTCACGAAGTATGGTTTCGGCTGTGTGAGTTGAAGTTGCAAAGGCAACCCAAACTGGAAGACTCATAAACAAGACTCCAATGAGAAGAATTAGATGGTTTGATGCTAATCGCCAATTAATATTTTTCATGTCATTATCCTCAATAGTGAACTTTGCGTTCGATGAACCGGAATTGGATAATGGTTAATGCTAATACTATTATCATTAAAACGACTGACTGTGCGGATGAACCTCCAAGATCAGCGCCTCTGAAGCCATCTTGGAACACTTTATATACTAATGTATTTGTTGAGCCGCCAGGGGCACCACCTGTAGTTGTATCGATTATGCCAAATGTTTCAAAGAAGGCATAAGTTATATTTATGACCATCAAAAAAAATGTTGTGGGGGCTAAGAGTGGAAATGTTATAGTCCAGAAACGACGTGTTGGGCTTTTGCAATCCATCATTGCAGCTTCATTTACAGCTTTTGATATTCCTTGAAGTCCAGATAAAAAGAAAATGAAGTTTACGCTAACTTGTTTCCATACTGCGATTAAAACTACCACAAATCCGGCATCAAATGAATCGAGTTTATGATTAAATTCCCAACCAATTGCATTGAAAAATTTATATAAGTCGCCAATAAGTGGATGAAACATAAGATTTCCCATTAATCCTGCAACTGGTGGAGCAATCGCATATGCCCACATTAATGTAGTTTTATATGTACTAGCACCTCTAATGACTTCGTTGGCTTTAACTGCCAGAAGTAATGCAATGCCTAGAGAAAGGAATGTGACAAGTGCAGAAAAAATCGTTGTGAACCATGCTGCTTGTATCCATGCGGCATCACCGATTGTGTCTACATAATTACGAAACCATACAAATTGAGAAGATAGTCCAAAGGCATCCTCTAGGAGAAAGGATTGATGAATTGCTTGACCAGCTGGCCATATGAAAAATATTGCAATGATTGCAATTTGTGGCGCAATGAAAAGGTAGGGTATTGTACTGTGCTCAAATTGAACGCGCTTCATTAAGTTGCCCCCAGCAAAATTTAATATTCTTTAATTGCAGATTAGTTATTAGATAGTTGGTGGCAAGTCCTTGCCACCAGCTATTGTATTTTTATTTATATGTTGCTGCAAATCGCTCTAACAATGCGTTAGATTCACTTTCCATTTCTGAAAATGCTTTTTCAACTGAAGATTTCCCTGAGAAAATGTCATCATATTTTTTGTACATTACTTCACGAATTTGTACGTAATATCCAAGTCGGTAGCCTTTTGTCCATTCTCCGCCTGGTTGACTTAATTGTAGAATGCCGATTTCTGCATCAGGTGACTCATTATAATAACCTTCAGCTTTTGCCATTTCATAAGCAGCTGTTGTTATTGGCACATATCCAGTCTCTTTGTGCCAAAAAACTTGGTTTTCATTGTTTGTCATGTATGCAAAAAAGTCTGCAACACCCTTATATTCTGCATCAGATTTTCCACTCATTGCAAATAAAGCAGCGCCACCGATGAATGTACTTTTTGGCTCATCAATAATGCTTTTCCAATATGGTAAGAATGTAGTACCGAATTCAAAATCTGTTGATTTCTTCAGTCCACCAAATGAACCAGACGATCCCATCCACATTGCTACTTTTTTCTGAACGAATGCATCCTGATTATCGCCCCATGCTCTTCCAAAGAAGCCATAATGACCAGCATCTAACCATTCTTTCATTTTACCCCAATGCATTTTCATGTGGTCATTGTTGTATAAAATCTTAACATCTGTTGAGTCATATCCGTTATTTCCAGTAGACAACTGAATGTTATGTCGGCTGTGGAAGTTTTCAGATAAGATCCATGGGCTGTGACTTTGAGCGAGTGCTGTATAGCCTGCAGCTTTCAATTTTGGGGCAATAGCTTCAAACTCTTCCCACGTAGCTGGTGGGTTAGTTACACCAGCTGCAGCAAATGCATCTTTATTATAATACAACAAAGGTGTTGATGAGTTAAATGGCATACCAATCATTTTACCTGCAGAATCAGCGTAAAAATTACGAACACCTTCAATATAATCATTACTATTAAAACCTTTGCCATGCTCTGCCATCAGATCTGCAACTGGAATTGTAGCTCCGGGAGCATTGATAATTGTAGCAGCGCCAGCATCAAATATTTGTAAAACATGTGGTTGTTGCTTGGCGCGGAATGCAGCAATACCTGCCGTCATTGTATCTTCATAACCACCTTTATATGTTGGTATGATTTCATATTCGCTTTGACTTGCATTGTAATTTGTGGCTATTTCATCAACTACCTCTCCGAGGCGGCCGCCCATGGCGTGCCACCATTGTAGCTCAGTTTTAGCTGTGACAGGCATTGCAATTGCAGCAATACCAGCAGCTAAAATAGTTTTCATAATTAGTTTCTTCATTAGTATCTCTCCCTATAAAGATATTTTTGGATTTGAAATAAATTCGAGTAAATATAAAGTCTCCAACATTAGGCTCTCCAAATGAAGTCTCATCAAGAGGTGCATTGTAGTATGACAATGGGAATGTAGTTGTAGTACAGTCTGTGCCTAAAGTAGCAGGAACAGATGTAAGCAACACAGGACACTTGACAAACAAAGTCCAATTTGTTGAGCCACAAGGGGCGTGTATCTCCACATCCAATATATTACTAATAGCAATAGTCTTTGGAACAACCATCATATAGAACCCTGTATAAGAGTCAATCACAACATCTGTTGGCTGTATCTGTAGTGTGGTATTACCACCTGTAGTCAAGAATACACCACCTGTGTAATCATAGTTTGGACTTGTCACATCTATTGTTGACACACCAAAGTTGGCATCACAAGTTCCTGTAGAACCTGTAGCACCTGTGTAGGTAAAGCCATTTGCTGCATTAGCTGATGCTGCATAGAATACAGTTCCACCCGACTCTGCTGTTAGCTTATTATAGTACACATTATTCTGCTCTACTCTAATGCCATCGGGTACACTATTACTTTGGAAGTATATAAGTATAGCACCAACATCCGTTCCTGTATCTGCCGTTAATCTCGCCAATGAATCAGTAGCAGGAAGCGTAAGGCTTATACTTGATGACCCACACGCAAAGTTACAGGATGGACATTCTACAGGAGGCAGTAAGCTACAGCTAACCTGCTCCCTTGTTATATTTCCATCAGAGTAGAACCCATCTGCTGCACAGGTATTCATAGACGAATCTATAAATACTGCTGTGCTGTTTGATAATGTAGTTCCGTTTATATAGTAAGTAGCCATATTCTGTTTTTAAGCTGAACACCCACAAGTCTCCCATGTCATTGTAACCAATGGAGGCAATGCTGATGTAAGCCTCTTTGCACAAATTAATTCAGAACTTTTTGGTGGTATTGATATATTTAATATTCCTGCTGCACAACTCTCGTATTGAATCTGAACAACACTTGGATTACCATTTGCGATTGTGTATGTATTACAAGCATCATCACAGTTAGTTATGCTGAGTATTGTAGCTACGGTGTCTGTCGTTGTAGCCATGCTATACTCCACTACCTCAAAGGTACAATCTGTAGCGTAAGAAGTCAATGTAACGAAGCTGCCGACATCAACACTTGCTGTTGCAGGTATTA
>OCRI01000312.1_pt1 | contig 11002 bp, 6 predicted proteins | sample 1534641 | NCBI WGS metagenome assembly OCRI01 (sample SAMEA3275473, study PRJEB22092) | marine metagenome | reverse complement strand
ACCCTTTGTGACGCAAAATATCGTCTTTCATGGAGAGTCCCCACATGTCCAGAGCAATGAGGTCCTTGACCAGGTGCTTGTTGAGCACCACGAACTCGCCCGAGAGGGTTCGACGTACGTAGAGGTTGGAGGTGAAAGCCTCAAAGCATTCGTTGTTCCCAAGGATTTGGGAGGTCGAAGCCGTGGGCATGGGAGCCAAGAGCAGTGAGTTGCGCATGCCGTGTTCCACGATGTCAGCTTTCAGAGTCGTCCAGTCCCAACGGCCGCTGTGATTGTCCTTGCCCCACAAATCGAATTGAAGCAAACCTTGGCTGGCCGGTGAACCCTCAAAGGTGGAATATGGACCTTCAGCGATGGCAGCGTCCTTTGAGGCCGTGCAGGCCGCGTAGTAGATGGTCTCGAAGATGTCCCTGTTCAGGGTTCGAGCGGCTTCGGATTCGAACGGCATTTGGAGCATGGCAAAGGTATCGGCCAAACCTTGAACGCCCAAACCAATGGGTCGATGACGCATGTTGGAGTTGCGAGCTTCTTCCACAGGGTAGTAGTTGACATCGATCACCCGGTTGAGGTTGCCCGTGGCGTGGTACGTCGTTGGACAGCGAGGTCAACCATCCGCTTTGTGTTGCAGAAAATGATGGTTTGATCTTCGTCGTTCATCCTGCACATCAAACGCCCCAAAGCCCACAATTTGTTGGCTCTACCAATGTTCACACTGTACATGTCAATTGGCGGAATGTCGAGTTCTTCAGAGTTTGTAAGTACAAACTCCGGCTCGTTCATGAACTCATGAGCAGCATCAATGATTTCTTGTGGGAACGTAGCGGAGAACAGAAGCGTTTGTTCACGGTTCTTCATTCGCTCGACGACCCACATGATGTCAGGGAAGAAACCCATGTCGAGCATTCGGTCCGCTTCATCAAGGCAGAATAAGGAGAGTACTTCCAAATCAATGTGGCCACGCTCTGTCATATCCATGACTCGGCCAGGAGTACCGACGATGATGTCGACGCCACCTGCCAGTTGCTTGGCTTGCTTTTCTAAATCAGTACCACCGTAGACCGTTTGAATGGAAAGTCCTGATTCTCCTTGAAGCGTTTGGAATTCTTGTGCCACTTGGTTCGCAAGTTCACGAGTTGGCGTAAGGACAAGCGCTTGGAGCTGACCGGTCGGTTGACATCGTTCAAGCAAAGGTAGGCCAAAAGCGGCAGTTTTACCTGAACCGGTGCGGGCTTGACCGATGACGTCTCGGCCTGAACGGGCCAATGGAATCGTATCCTTCTGAACTTGAGTAGCAAACTCCCACTCGATTGAACTTAGACTGTCAAGCAGGTTTTGAGGAAGGTCCCAAGAGTCGAAGCGGGTATTTGTGAACATTTGATCATCTCCGTCTCGGTGTTTCGAGTGGGTCGCCGAGACGGTGGCAACCCATTCGAGTGGAATCAGTAGTTGTCTCGCTCTTTGATTTCGGCTTGGAGCTGACCCATCCAATACTTTCGTGCATTGTCACGGGTGAGGGGTCGACGCATCTGTCGAACATGTTCCAAAATGTATTGTCGGAACTTGAGTGATTTATTTCGATTGATGCCTTTCGGGGTGATTCCATCCCACAAGCGTTCGAATTGCTCAGCCTTATCATTGAATGCCTCATCCATCTTATTCACCTCTAAGCAATCGGCCCACTGACACACCCCTCTTAACCATACCGACAAGAGTGGTGAGGGATTGGACAGAGAAAATCAGTCCGATTTCAGAAATAATCTGCATCGTCGTCGGCCTCTTCATCTTCGAAATCATCATCGTAGCCCATCATTTCGTCTTGACTTACAGCTCGGTACAGGGGCGCAGCATCCGACTTTGAATCATCAGCAGGTGGTGACGATTTCACAGCGCCAGGGATTGCTGCGGGGTCTGGCTTCGAGACCGGTTGCGCATCGGTTGAACGAATCGGTTCCAAGCCAACTCGGACACCTTGAGCCTCAGCCACTTCTCGGTCAAGAGCCGGCACGGGTGCTGATGGAGCGAGTTGAGCGTTCTTTTGGGCCTCTGTTCCCTCCAACGACACGTCAAAGACCATTTCTTTGAGTGAAGCGATGATTTTGTCGTTGGTTTCTGTGGTCAACAGTTCAGCAGCCATTGTACGCAGTACATCTTCACCAAACAGGCGAGGAAGTAAATCGATACAAGCAGAACGAACCTTGATGTCCTTTGACTTGGTTCCGCGAACGACCAGTTCACGGGCACGACCGTGGTCAGTATCCATGACTTGGACTGCCTTGATAGCGCTCAAACGAACTTCCGAATCGGAGTCGACAAGAGCGCGCTCAGCGAACAGAGTTGCCATTCGAGATTCTTTACGAGCCAAAGCAGGAAGATTTTTTGCAGCAATACGTCGAACTTCGACTTCTGCATCGTTCAGCGACCATGAGATGAGATCCCAAACTGCGGAATCACCCTTGTTGACGATACGCTTGAGAAGAGCCGTTGCTTTCTTACGAAGGGCAACTTCTTCTTCAAGAAGTAACGAATCGACATGGTCGACAACCACTTCCGGCCATGTGTCGCACAAACCAGAGAGACCTGCCCAAGCAGCATCACTACGGTGGCTGACCGTTGAGCGAAGTTCATTGGCGAGAATCGAATGGACACCGGATGGAAAAATCGGGGATGTTGTCGTTAGGCATCGACTGGCTGCTTTGCGCACATGGACATCTTCATCATCGAGTAAAACCGAAAGCCAGTCAAACAATTCATCGGATTTGAGAACGGCCACTTCCGGCAACACGTCGAGGGCAGCAACCCGCTCCTCAGCAAGTTCAGATTCAAGGTACTTCAGAAGAAGCGAATGTGCTTGGTGTATTCTCGACCCATGGAAACGTCCGAGCGCCCGAAGTGCATCGACCCTGTGAAGAGTCACTGAGCGACTGTCCCAACGAATGACGGCAGATTCAGATTCTTTGTTGAGAAGAGAAAAAACATCATGATCGGAGAGGGAAACCCACGGTCCGGTTTTTTTCTCGATTTTTCGAGAAGATTTTCGAGGCTTAGCGACGTGAATTGGAAGGCCTGTTCGCGGATCTCGGGCGATGTATTCACGTGACATATCTGACTCCTCCAAAGGGTCGCATAACCCCTAACCGAATGAACCTATGGCTTCGGCCACAAGAACTGACATCCACCCTTCTTGAACTTTCGAATATATCAAACGCGAATGAGTAAAGGTATTGAAGCCAGTGCATTTCCAATAACCATGGGCAACAGAGTGCTTGGTGCAGTCTTGATGGTGAGCATCATGCTCATCACTCCTTTCGCCTCTATGGCAAGCCATACGCCACTTGCTGACTCAGAACTTGATGCCACCGATGAAAGGCTCCTCGCGATTCATTACGACCAGGATTTCAACACCTCTGATGGATTTGCCCTTTCGAACATCACCATTGACGCTTCAACCGGTGAAGCAGAGCTTGACCACCCGACGCTTACATGGCAATCCATTGCCAATCCAAGTTTGAGATACCCGCGTGCTGCTGGGTGTGCAGCATACATCGAAGATACGGAGGAGATTTACTTGATGGGTGGTCGATACGATCCAGACCCCGTACAATCTGGCGATGAAACCTCGACACGGAGCATTGAGGTTTTTAGCCAAGCATCCACATCATGGCAACTCAGCGGTAGCCAAATGCCGGTCGAACAGATGTACTTTGATTGCGCTGCTATCGGCTCGGTCATTTATGCGGTTGGGGATTATCATCCGTTCGCAACGCCTGAAGTTCGTGCAGAAGGCATTTTACAAATTTACAACACAAGTAACAACACATGGAGTGAAGGTGCATTCATGCCAGGCAATACCGGTGTTGGACTGGCAAGTGTTGACGACCTTGGCGGTTTTATTTACACCGCAGGTGGTGTAAGCAGGAAAGATCGCTCAGATATTTCGAACGCCACGCTCCGATATAATCCGCAAACCGACACATGGGACCAAATGGCCGATATGAATGTCGCTCGGCATTCGTTCACACTTACGGAATTCCACGGTAAACTGTATGCGCTCGGGGGTATTTCTCGACAGTACGACCCGGTTTCCAACCAATACTTCATTGCCCCTACGAACCATACAGAGGTGTACGATGCACAGACCGACACCTGGACAAACCACACCGATTTACCGTTCGAAATTGCAGCTCATGCCTCGACCGTCTTCAACGATGAAATACTCATTTCTGGCGGCGTAACCGGTTCAGGATGGGGCGCACAAACCAAAGAAGTGCATGGGTACAATCCCCTCACACAGACGTGGACAATACATTCTGATTTACCGCATGACATGTACGACCATACCATTACTGCAATCAACGAATCCGTCGTCTATGCCACTGGCGACTCCTCGTCATACCGGTTTTCCAGTTGGTCCTCGAACTACAGAGACGTAACTGGAATCTACAATAATTCTGATTCACAGTCCGGCTGGATTACATCGAATGTCATTGACCTTCGCCAGAACACAAATGGAATCGCCTCACCGGTTCGATTGGAATTTGGTGGCGCTGCTCCAGCGGATACGGAACTTCAACTGCAATACCGAGTGGGGTTGAACCCTTCCGAGGTGAGTACAACTTTGTGGAGCCCCCTCGGACCGGGAAACATCTCTCAATTTTTCCAACCTGGAGAGTTTTCATTGGCTGCTTATGGTGAAGGCATGTCGTTCATCCAATACCGCATCCAAATGAGTACATCAGAACTCGTCGAATGGTCCACTCCCGATTTAGATTCGGTCGAGATTTTCTCAGAAGAGGCCACACTTCTCTCACCCATACCACCATCAATGCATCCAAATGCGGCCCATATCACGATTGAATCGTTCCACTCCTCTTTTGGTGCAAACGCCAACTACACGCTTCTTTTGCACCAAACAAATGCTGATGGATTTAATCTGCCATCTGAAGATTCGGCTAAAATCACCTGGAACAACACCACATCGACGTATTCCATCGAAGACCAAGGAGGCATTCTACGTCAATCCAGTGTTGATGTAACGGTACATTCTTCCACGCTCCAAGGCGATACAATGCATTGGGACTTAGCTGTCAACGAAGGTTTTGCAAGTGATTATTTGGTCCTTGAAATCCAAACTCAAAGTCAGCTTCACAGCGCCTATCGCTCGTCATCCGCCATTGAGATTCAAAGTATACTCGATGTCAGCGCCATTGATTATTCTTCCAGTTTTTCGAGCAATGGAGACGGATCGCTATCGAACCTCGAAGTGTTTCCTGATGGCGCTGAAATCGAAGTAACCATCGATCACAGTTTCAATGAATCAGGGACTCAACTGCTCTATGGAACTGTAGAAGCACGTCTCCATATTGACATCGAGAATCCTCATTCCGGATGGTTCAATACGACCAGCACCTGGGAGGAACTCACAACTGGAGAAGAAACTGTACTCCTTTACACGCTAAACAACGACAGTTCAGGTCATGCGAGCATATGGATTGAAGCAAGAACGCAAGATGACCTCACCCTCAATGTTGACCCTTCCTTCAAACACATCCTGGTGAACGTCGATGCACCCGTGCAGATGTCGAATACTCCACTCATTGGCTCTTACCTCAACGAGGAAGCAGCACGTTCGGTTGAATTTGAGTTCTATGATGTAGGTGGATTCAGTACCGAATCGGTCCAAGCATATCTATGGATTGAGGCATTGCACGATGCAAATGAAGACGGGGAGTATGCTGCATCCGAACACATCCAGACAGAAGTTTTCATTTCGAATGAAGAGAACAACTGGTTGCTCAATCTGACCGTAAACGATACTGCAAACGACGACCATCAAATGGTCTATGTGACCTTGGAAGGCACAAACTTGGCAGGAAAGAATATTCGAGAATCAACACTTGACCCGAACAGTGGTTCCACTTCATGGATGAGTCGAACACCGGAAAACGCAAACATTTCCTCTCTTGAGCCGTTTTCGGAACTTGTAGAAAGTGGTATACAGCGTATTGAGCCGACCGGAAGAATCGGTTGGAACGTGGTCGTTTCGGATTCAAATGCACTTACGGACATCTTCGAAGTTCGGTTGATTCTCGGCAAGGACGAAACACTCGGAATACGGTATGTACCAACACAAAACATTTGTGAATCTCTCGACGCACGTCTTTTGATTGACAGCACATGTTTTGCTACTCAAGTGAATGAATCCTATTCCATTGACTTCACTGCACAGATCGATTGGGCATTTACTGCATCAGGACTCGACATCGGACACCTTGAGGTTCAAGTCGATGATTACGACGGAACGCAAACAATGGAAGTACTCAACCAATGGAGCCTTGAGCGTGAGTTGAGTGTCGAACTTGATTCACTCAAGGACGTTGATGGCATCGTTCAAGGCGAACTCTCGACGGGATGGAGCATTGTCGCCGGTGATTCAATTCAAGTGAATGCAACGATTAAGCATTTGACCTCGAACACATCGTACAACGGACCTGTATCCGTGTTCTGGAGAGGTAAAATCCAGGAGCAATTCTTCTCCGAGAGTTTCTCTGTGGAAGTCGTTGACGGTGAATTATCCGCACAAATACAGGCACCAACCGGTGCGGGATTATGGCATCAATCGATTCTTGAGATTTGGGACCCTTACAATTCAGAACAATTTTACTCCATGGATTTGCCAAATATGTTGCTCGATAACAGTCCGCCTTTGCTCATTCCTTCAGCCATGACCGCAGGCATATCTCGTTACCATTTGGAAGCGGTCGAGATTGGGGTCAACATCGATGAGAGCAGCTCCTGGTCTGGAAACCTCACCCTTCACTGTCAAGTCCGCTCGTTGGATTTCGAATGGCCAATTCTCACACAAATACGGGAGCCAACTACGGTATTCGATGGAAAAACAATGTTCAGTTTCATGTTCAATTTTGCCGAACAGGGTGACCCCTCTACGCTTTCCACACAATCAAACATTGTCTGTTGGGCGCTGGGATTCGATGATGCTGGACTCGAACTCACATCATCCAACGGTAATTCAGAGAACAACCCTTGGCTGTCCACTGCATTGAGTAACATTGGACCGGACCTCGCCATCCAAACGGTCGGCTTTGAAGGAGGCGACTCAAAAGGTTCCAAAATGAGAATAGCCGTAGAAGTCGTCAGCCTAGGCGAAACGATTGAAACTCGGTTTAACGTCACCTTTAGCATTGTTCAAGACGGGGTGACAAACGTCGTTGGGCGGGAACTGATTCCAGGAATGCAAGAGAACGCTGAAGTGGAAATTCGTTCAACACTTACCGTTCCGAGTGGCGATTGGACACTGCTCATTGAGATCGATGCAGAACAACACATTTGGGAACTCAGTGAAACAAACAACGTATGGTCAAAGAATTATTCTCAAGAGAACGATGGATCTTCCTTTGCTGCCCCTGCAGCAGCCGGCGGTGGAGTGATACTGCTCGTCGCATTGGTGATGTTGATGAGAAAAAGAAACGGTTCATCAGAGGACGATGTGGAAACTCTTGAAGACAGAAAGCCACTGAAAGGACCGCCACCTCGTGCCCAGCCCTCCACCCTTCCTGGCCACCTTGCCGGTCCCCCTCAAATGGCCGTGGAAGAAACTGCAGGTGAGCAACAAGAAACCCATGCCGTTGAATTCGAAACCGTCGAAAGTTATGCACAGTTACCCGGAGGCGGTGATTACCGGTATGACGAAGGGCAAACCATCTATTCTGGCACAGGTATTGGTACTTGGAAACAAAACCCAGACCAAACCTTCACACGTATCGAAGAGTGAATGCTTAACTTCTTTTACAGGGAACAGTTGTTTGAGCCGTGGCCAGAGAAGACATCGAGGATGTACGGCGTGTACTCGCCATATGTTTCCGGGACGGCCAATCGCTCGATGCCCTCGACATAGAACGAATACTTTCGTTTGACATGGAATGGATTTCTCCAGACGAAGCAGAAAAAGCAGTTCAAGCACTTGTTCGGAAAGGCTGGTTGGCCGGAGAAGAAAACGCATTGAAACCAACTGTATCACTGGAGGGAGTGCAATCGCCTCTGGGATGGTTCCCTCGCCCTTCACGGCTCATCATGCCGGTATCACCAACCGATGAAGAACCAGTACCAGTTCAGGCGGCTACAATCCCTGAGAAAATCGCTGTCACCGTCGCCTCAAAGCCCAAAGCACATTCCTCTCCAGTTGATACCAATGACCCTCGTGCAAGACTTGTTCAACGTTTGACGAAATTCATCGCTAAATCATCACAAATACCCGTTGATGAAGTCGAACGGCGTGCACAGCGAAAGCAACAAGCACTCGGATATGCGACCCTTTGGATGTGTTTAGCATTGGTTGCAAGGGAGCAAAATCTATCGATGAAAGAAATCATCGACGCATTATCAACGCTTTAGTTAACCTTCAAACACAATGGGTTCGGGTGTTTCAATAACTTCCTCTTTATTGCGCGCTGATAATTCAATCAAGACTGGAAGTAACAGGAGAGCCAACAACAACGAGAAGAAGACCGTCACTGCAGTGATGAGACCGAAGTCTTGGATTACCGGCATTGGAGAAAACATCAGCACGAGGAATCCAAAGGCCGTTGTCAAAGCGCTCATAATGAGGGCAACACCGGTTGTTGAAAGTGCTGCGCGTAGTGCTTCCCAGTGGGTATCTCTCCGTGCTAATTCGACCTCAATGCGACGCCACATGTGAATGGAGTAATCAATACCAATTCCGAGCGTAAGCGCAGTAACCATCACCGTGAGAACGTTCCATTTGAGAGATAAAACGAACATCGAACCTGCGACCCAAAGCGACGCTAATGCAACCGGTAGGAGCACGGCCAGTGCAGGAACCACACGCCGGGTGAGAATCAACAAAACGAGGAAGGACACACAAAGAGAAATGGCAGTTGATTTAATCTGTGAAGAATCCAAACCCTCGAGAACCGTTTGTAGAATAACCAAGTCCCCAGTGATGTGAATTTGGGCTTGACCGTCCAAATTATACCTTAATGATCCAGAAAGGGAAGTCGAACCAATTTGTTCTTCGATGCTCGAAATCACAATGTTGGATTGATCGGAGGTTGACGCTTCAACACGGATTTCATTACGTAGATACGTGATTTCTTGTCCGTCCAAGTACACGGTCTGTTCGATGCGCTCAGCCCATGTCTCACCGGACAACACATCAGCAACCGTCGCGTTGGTTGAAAGCGCTTGGAACATTGGACCGAGATTACAGCCCTGACTGGTGTTGATGACATAGACATCGCCAGCATAAATCTCAAGGTTATGCACTTCGCCGAAAGTAGCGTTACGCAAGATCGCATCCCGTAAGACAACATATGGCCCTTCATACGAAGGCGATGAAGGTGAATCATCGGTACCAACGACGTAGTGGTTGGTTTCCAAGTCTTTGTGCAATCCTCGCATTTCATCGAGCATTAATGCATCACCTGGTATCGATTCTTGATCGACAGCAGGCTCCAAAAGAATGTAAATCAACTTCCAAGCTGCACTGTCGTAACTTGTATCCATGTCGTCGCGAACTTGCATGATTTCCATTTCTGGGTCGACAAAGTCGGCGAGGTCAAAATCAGTCTCCAGGGAAGCAACTCCGAAAATCGAAACACCGGAAATCAGTATTGCTGCGAGAAGTACCATGACTTGCTGCTTCTGTTGGACGGTGACGATTGAGTTCACAATGCCAGGCATTGTGATGGCCACAGCGTTTTCAGTAATCGAGATTTTATTCCGTGCCACATGCAGTGCTCCAACGACAACGGTGGATGAAGCAAAAGCACAAACGACACCAAAGGCAAGGGCGTATCCAAAGGTCGCCAAAGGCGGTAGAGGAGAGATAATGTTGGCGAGGAAGGCTGCAACGGTTGTCACAACAGCCAAGCAAAGTGGGACTGAGAGTCTTGCACATGATCGCAGCCATGCTTCTGCAGGGTCATCAACCTCTTTGCGGATGGCAGAGAATGCACGTTGCAGGTGAATGGCATAATCAATACCAAGACCCAGAACCAAAGGAGCAACAGCCACTTCCAACGCTGTAAATCGGACGCCAAGGGCATTGAGTACACCGTACGTCCAAATGAGCGCAAACGACAAGCCAATCAATGGGAACGCGACATCGTTGAGCGAACGGAAAGCAATAGCAAGCAGAACGACCACAACCACCAACGCCAAAACCACGAGCAATGCGAGATTGTCAAAAGTTCCTTGATCGATATCGTATGAAATGAGGTCAAGTGAAGCAACACCGTAATTCAAGTCTGAATTCTTTGACAATTCTGAAAATTCAGCACGGAATTGGTCTTGGATAATTTTTCGCTCTTCCTCATCCATTTCCGGGTCAATCTCAAGAACCCAAAGTGTGGAGTTCGCAGCAGGTGCTCCGTCACCGGTACCATCGCTCAAGTAGGTGCAACTCGCATCGATGTTCAGGTCCGAATGAAGCAATGCAGAAGAGGCATAACGAGCCGCTGAGAGGAGTTGGTCATCAGAAGTCAGTGAACAAACGGTATCTTCATCGAACAATGCGTCAAGGATTTCGCTCCATGCTTCGACTGACTGTAAATCAGTTCCGTTTCCTTCCTCATCAAGAGCGAGTTGGACTATACCCGGTGCCGTAGTCCATACTGCCACGGCCTCTTGACGCTTTTCCGATTCATTTTCCATGGAATGAAGATGGTTGTCCATCGTCTTCAAGTGTTCTATAGATAACACATTGCTCCCATCATCTGCGGTAACATGGATGAAGAGCGGGCGAGCTTCATTCGGAAAGAACTCGTGGATTCTATCGTGAGCATTACGTGACTCAGATTCCGGGGCAAAATCTCCCAAATCGGTGTTGAATGTCGGTGGTGAGACGACCAAATGTGCGCTGATGGCAACAGTAAACAAGACCACTACGACCAGTATTGCCGGAGTCCATTGCTTGAAGTGAGATGACCAAAGGGCCATTCGTTCCTCCAGCGCGGAAGTATCCATT
>OCRI01000309.1_pt1 | contig 11107 bp, 9 predicted proteins | sample 1534641 | NCBI WGS metagenome assembly OCRI01 (sample SAMEA3275473, study PRJEB22092) | marine metagenome | reverse complement strand
TGAAGTCGAGATTTGTCGAAAGCTTGGCATGGGGTATCATGTGCCCTTTGCGTTTCCGCATCGATCTTGTCGACCACCTCTTGGCCGTCGATGACCTTGCCAAAGACAGTGTGAACGCCATCGAGGTGGGATGGCGTCGAATCTGGAGAGACGATGAAGAATTGAGAACCACCGGTGTGAGCGTTGGAGGTTTTTGCCATCGAGAGCATGTACGGTTCGTGCTTCAAACCGTTGTCTGCTTCATCGCCAATGGTCCACGAGGTCTTGGCGCAAGAGGACTGAGAGGCGGTTGCTGCACCGTTGCAGTACCCATCCCATATGGCAGCGTGGCCGCCAGTTCCGTCGCCGTTGGTGAAGTCGCCACCTTGGAGCATGAAGCCCGCGATGATTCGGTGGTATGTTGTGGCGTCATAGGAACCGTCCCGTACGAGTTCCTTGAAGTTCTCTACATGCGTTGGGGCGTCGTCGCTGTACAGTTCGATGGTGATTTCACCAGTTTCGAACGACCCATCTGCATTGGTCCAGGACATCTCAAACACGACGTTCTCGCCATCTGCTCGAGGCGCACTGAGGACAGAAATTCCAGCAAGAATCAACAACATTGCAGCACCGAAGGAAAACACGCCAGCAACGGTTGGGGTTCCGTCTCTCACCAAAGGAGGGAATGTTGTTTCGCTGATGCGTGCATCTTGCATTTCGTTTCGAAGATTGTTGTACAATGTGTTGGTACGCTTATCGTTTGAATTTCCTTTCAAAGAATCTCTGAAGAGGCTGGCGGCTGCTCTGTAATCCGATTTCGAGTGGGTATCCTTGGCCTTTGCCCATGTTGCTTCACCAGCAATTCGAAGCGTGGTTGGATGTTCACCGGAAGGATCGACGGTGCGGAGCGAATCGAGGGCACCCTCATATTTTCCCTTCGCAAGGGATTTTTCGGCTTTGTCCCACACTGCTTTCCTGGTTTCCGCTTCAGTCAGAGCGGGCTTGCTTAGCCCCTTTTTTGCGGCGGATTTTTTCGATGAACCACTGTCGGCCATACCACTGCCGAGTGCGCAGTATGTTTTGAGCATCACGGCTCAATTGAAGAGGAGAAACAACATCGAAATCTTGCTTGATTTAGTGAGAGCCCCATCAACATGTTCAAAGGGTGCATGCTGAACCCGACCCTATACGCCCACTCATTTCGGTGAGTTTGGACAAAAGGTGAACAAAGAATGGATACCATTGCCAACGATTACACCATCAACATCGCAACTGCAAACGGAACTGGCTCACAATCGGCGAACCTCATCCTCCTCCAATCCCTCTTCGAGATGGGCGTCCCAGTAAGCGGAAAGAATCTGTTCCCTTCGAACATTTCTGGGCTCCCGACATGGTACATCGTACGACTTTCTGACCATGGCTACCAAGCCCCTGGCGATCGAACCCACATCCAAATCCTCGTCAACCCTGCGACATGGGTAGAGGACCTCGCTGCCCTCGAACCGGGTACGGTTGTTATTTGGAATGAAAACTCAAAGATGGAAATGACCCGTGATGACGTCGTTTCATATCCAGTTCCAATGATGAGTCTTGCTCGAAAAATCAATCCTAAAATTGCAAAACTTGTCACCAACATCATCTACGTTGGCGTGCTTGCTGAAATGCTAGGAATCGATCAAGGCGCATTGGAAGACGCTGTGGCAAAGCAGTTCAAAGGCAAAACGAGCGCCATTGAATTGAACATTACCGCACTCGGTCTCGGGCGTGAATATTTCAGAGACAACTTCACCAAAGAAGACCCTTATGTGGTTGAAGCACGAGAAATCAAGACGCCAAAATTCTTCATTGACGGAAATGAAGCAGCGGCACTTGGATGCATCTTTGGCGGTGTGCAAATGCTTGCATGGTACCCGATTACACCCTCTTCATCACTCGCTGAAGGCATCATCAACTACATCCCACAACTTCGTGTGGATGATGAAGGCAATGCCACATGCGCAGTGATACAAGCTGAGGATGAACTGGCAGCAGCGGGCATGGTGCTCGGTGCCGGCTGGGCAGGAGGCCGCGGCATGACCGCCACATCTGGCCCTGGTATCTCCCTCATGCAGGAATTCATTGGTTTGGCTTACTTTGCAGAAATCCCATCGGTCTTCTGGGACGTAAATCGTGTGGGCCCATCAACTGGACTACCAACTCGTACCCAACAATCTGACATCACGCTTCTCTACGAAGGTAGCCACGGTGATACACAACACATCGTCTTGATTCCAGGGACTGTCGAAGAATGCTTCGAATTTGGATGGAGGGCTTTCGACTACACCGAGCGTTTCCTAACCCCCGTTTTCGGCCTAAGCGACCTCGACTTGGGAATGAACCGCTGGGCTTGTGAAGGATTCACATACCCAGACCAAGCAATGGACCGCGGCAAGGTCGTGCGTGACCGAGATATCTTCGAAGCATTCGAAGAATTCGGACGGTACCTCGATGTTGACGGTGACGGCGTTCCTTACCGCACCCTTCCCGGATCCGGTATGGATCCAATTCTCTACCGTGGTACCGGCCATAACCCAAAGGGTGTCTACTCTGAAAAGCCGGAAGATTACCTCTATCTCATGAACCGTCTGAAGACCAAAATCGACGGAGCACGAGACCACTTGCCAGCACCAATCATCCGAGAAGAATCCGAATGTGAAGTTGGTATCATCTACCTTGGAAGCATGGAAAACACGATCCAAGAAATCGACGACATGCTCGAAACAACAGGTCTCAAGATCAGCCAATGCAGGGTTCGTGCTTTGCCACTTCACAGCGGTGTGGAAGACTTCATCCGCCGGCATGAACACACAATCGTTCTCGAAATCAACCGAGATGGTCAACTCTACGGTATTCTCCGCAAGGAGTTGCCAAACGATTTGGTCACGAAGGTGCACTCCGTTGCTTACAGCGATGGTATGCCACCTCGTGCCCGTATTTATGCGGACCAAATCCTATCCACCCTCAAGGAGGCGAACCAATGAGCGACGCACCAGCACGACCGGCCCGAACTGTGAAACTGAACGTGATCAATGAACCAAAGGACAGTTACACCGGCGGGAAATCCTCGCTTTGCCCTGGCTGTGGTCACGACCAAATCTCAAACGTCATCATTGCAGCAGCATGGGAAAATGGAATTGAGCCACACCGCATCGCCAAAATGTCGGGAATCGGATGCTCATCAAAGACACCAGCATACTACCTTGGACAATCTCACGGCTTCAACACCGTACATGGCCGAATGCCGTCGGTCACCACCGGCGCCTACGCTGTGAACAAGGACCTTCTTTACCTCGGAGTTTCCGGTGACGGCGATTCTGCCTCGATTGGTATTGGCCAACTCATTCACGCCATTCGACGCAACATGGACATGGTCTACATCGTCGAAAACAACGGCGTCTATGGCTTGACAAAGGGACAATACTCCGCTACTGCGGACGTTGGCTCAAAGAAGAAGAAAGGAAAGACAAACACCACGCAACCGATCGATTTGTGCGCACTTGCCATCAACCTTGGATGCACATTCGTGGCTCGCTCCTTCTCAGGTTCGAAGAAGCAATTGACTTCCCTTCTCAAGGCGGCAATGTCCCACAAAGGCTTCGCTCTTATCGATGTTATCAGCCCGTGTGTGACCTTCAACAACAACGATGAGTCCATGCGGTCGTATGGTTATGTCAAAGAGAACGAAATCACCCTTCACATGGCAGATTACATTCCTCACTTCAACCCCGTTGAAGAAATTGAAGTGCCTGAAGGACATTTCAGGGACATCGAACTCCACGATGGTTCCACAATCCGCCTCGAAACAATCTCGGATGAGCATGACCCCGGAAACGCTGTCGCTGCCTTGACTGCACTTCACGAAGCAGAGTCGACTCAAAAGCACGTGACTGGGCTTCTGTACTTTGATAATTCAAAACCTGCACTTGCAGAGGATCTAGGACTTGTTGACACCCCGCTCATCGATGTCCCTGAAAAGGAGTTGCGACCAACCAAGGCGATCCTCGATGAACTCAACGCCGCTTTGCTTGGATAAGCGGGAAGACCTACGAATCTCCAATAAAGGAGAAGGAAGGGTGTGCGTGCGATGAACACCGTTGCAATCATCTTGGGTTTCATTGCGTTCTGTGTTGTGATTACCGTTGCAGTCCGCGCATTAAGAGCGCGAAGGCTCCGTGAATTGCTGGCTGCTCGTCGAGCAAAATACAACCTGAATTTTGCCGAGCGGCGAAGGCATGTCCAAACCGTCCGAGGACGTCAAGTCGAGGACCTCGACGAGGAGGAGATCACCGCCTACGAACAAAGGGATGCCGCTCGTAACCAGAACATCCACTTCTTGCGCTTGCTCGTCGCCGATCTTTTCGATGAGGAAGAACTTGAACCAGAACAGGAAGAAGAGCAGCGGGAAGAGCAGGTGCTTGCAAGGCAATCTTGGATTGAAGAGCATCAAGAAGGGTTGGATCAACACGCTGCTCTTGTTGAGGAAGAAGAAATCGGCAGTGGCGTGACCGTCATGGCGGAGATTGCTCCAGAAGAAGACGACATCGAGGAACGCCTTGAACGAGAAGGTGGGAAAGGCGGAGAAGTACAACTCTCCCTTGCCTGGGATGATTACAATGACCTCGACATGCATGTCTTTTGCCCATCTGGAGAACGCATCTATTTCAACAATAAAAACAGTGAATGTGGCGGCGAATTGGACGTCGACATGAACGTGCGACCGGTCAGCAGCAACCCCGTCGAAAATGTGGTCTGGACCGGTCAAGCACCGCCTGGAAAATACAAGATTGGCGTCCACTTTTACAAGCACCACCGAAAGCGACGCACCAAGAAAACAACCTCCTTCCGTTTGCGAGTCATGGTGCACGGTAAGTCGAGGGATTACAGTGGAACGATCACTTCGGGAAGCGCCATGCAAATGGTGACAAGCTTCACGCTCAAACCCAACAGTTCGACTTCGACAAAATCGGTTCCGCTGTGATCAGAATTTCTGGCCACGCATGAACCGCGTGAATTTCGTCAGCGGATTGACGCTGGGCCGAGGCATGAGACCCAACCGCCAATCTAATTCATTGGCCTGATCGTACTTGAGAAGGTCATCGAAACCACCAATCCATTCCTCGTTGATGAAGATTTGAGGGACAGACTTGCTCCCCTTTGTCCGAATCAAGAATTCCCGGTCCATCCGTGCAGAGGAACCGAGTTTTTTCTCTTCATAGGCCACGCCTTTGCTGTCGAAGAGACGCTTTGCATTGACGCAGGCGCCGCAGCCTTTGTTGGTGTAGACCTCAACCTTGACCATGTCGATGCCAGCGCATGATGGTCTTCAACCTCACTGGATTGCGGTGGTAGTCCCTCTCGGATTTGAACCGAGGTCGGAGGAACCAGAATCCTCCATGATGGACCGCTACACTAAGGGACTGTTGTGTTGGCGTATCGCCTTTCCCTCTTCAATTCAGCGGTTCGAACGAGTGGTGATAAAAACGCGAATCAACCTTCGATTGAAACAAAGCGGAACAGCACCTTGGAAACAGCGCTCAACATGAGAACAATCATGAACGAACCAAGCGCCCATTTTGCCCAAGGTCGCTCCTTCTTTTCTGGTGGCCAAGGATCGATGCCGAGTTCTTCAGCCTCACGGACGAGCGCAGCCAATTCGGCCAGTTCTTCTTCGACTGATTGCGCCGCCATGGATTTTCCAAGACCCCCCGATACAAGACCTTCACGCTTCCATGCGCATGCAAAGCCTTGAAACCGGTGCGTTCGAGGCCAATTCATGAGTGAGGTCCCACAAGGTGTTGCTTTCCCGTCGATGGAACGTCGACCTCCACGCCCAACAGCGACCATGACCATGACCCGTGATGGGGCAAATGGCGTTGAAGTCCTGCTTGGTCTTCGTTCACCGACAATGCGTGCGTTCCCTTCCTACTGGGCCTTCCCCGGTGGAGGCGTCTCAAGGGTTGATGCTGCCGCTGTCGAACAGCTCGAAGCCCTCGAGGGGCCTCAGGCCAAAACCATCGCCTGCATCTTACGAGAAATGAGCGAAGAATTGGGATTAGCTCCTTCAGAAGAAGGCCTTGTAGCGCTTGAACCATCCGTTCGTGCTGAGATTATTGCTGACAAGACTCGCTATCTTCCGCTCGCCTTGGAGGGGCATGTGCCTCACGTTCGAACCGATCTCAAGGTGCTTTGCCATCGAATCACACCGCCGTTTGGCCCCGTGCAGTTTGACAACGCCTTTCTGCACTACCACGCTGGTGAAGCAAGTGAAATGCCTGAAATTGATTTAGAGCCACAAACAGAATTCACTGAACTCATGTGGGATGTACCAACGAACATTTTGGCACGTTGGTCAAACCATGAAATCAAAGTTGCCCCTCCTGTTGTCACCCTCCTCATGGAAATTGAGCGTGTGCTTGAACGCACCAATGGAAACATGGAACATGCTGCAACCGACATTGCAAAACGCCTGCCTGGGCGTCGTTCCATCTTGTTTGCACACGGTGTTGAAGTCGTCCCTGTTAAGACAGCAACATTGCCCCCAGCCGATCACACCAACGCCTATCTCTTGGGCGACCCAAACGGAGATTTTGTGCTCGTTGACCCTGCTGCTCATTTGCGAGAAGGAATGGAAGACCTCGCCAATGCAGTCGAACGGCACAATGGCACCCTTGTCGCCCTCTTGTTCACGCATTCACATGGCGACCACATAGGCGACATTGGGCTGTTACGAGAAGCATTTGATGTACCGATTTGGGGCAGTGAACACACCGCCAAGAGCGTCACTTGCGACCGAATCCTCGCCGATGGGGAAATGCTCAGCCTCGGCGCAACTGAATGGGAGGTGCTCATCACCCCGGGCCATCATCCCGGCCACGTGTGCCTGTTGGGAGATGCTGGTCTCATCGCTGGCGACATGGTCGCAGGCATTGGCACGATTCTTATCCCGCCTCACACAGGTGACATGGAAGTCTACATTCAGCAACTTGAACGGTTGAAAAGCCGCCAACCCCACCTCCTCTTCCCATCTCATGGCCCAGTCATTGCTCAACCAACAAAGGTCTTTGAACGCTACATAAGCCATCGTCAGGCACGTCATCAGCGGGTGCTTGACGCCGTCCGTGAAGCATCGTCAATCCCTGAAATCGCATCGCTGGCCTATGCCGATACACCCGATGCACATCCCGGTCTTTCAGAAGATCAAACGCTCTCGCATTTATTGGTTCACGAACGCGACGGCCTTGTCCACCAAACGCCAAACGGATGGGCATTAAACGAATGAATACCGCAGGGTTCATTCAACCGTTCCACTTGGCAACATTATGCCTCGTCGTATTGTTCTTACAAAAGCTGGTGGTCCGAACACCCTCGCTGTGATTCCAATGGACATGCCCGAACCAAAAGCCGGTGAAATCCGAATTGAAGTCGCCTATGCTGGCATCAATTTTGCAGACCTCTTGATGCGATTGGGTCTCTATCAACCGAGGCCAAAATACCCCTTCACTCCCGGGTATGAGATGAGTGGTACAGTCGATGCCGTTGGTGAGGGCGTCACCGAGTTTACTGTTGGACAGCGAGTGGTCGCCGGGCTTCCGAATGGTGGCCAAGCAAGCCATGTTGTTGTCAATTCACACCGCGCGCTCGCACTGCCTGATGATGTTGGATTGGATGTCGCAGCTGCGATTCCAGTGACGTACCTCACCGCCCATCATATGCTGCATCACCTTGGCCACATGAAATCAGACGATTCCGTTCTGATTCACGGAGGTGCCGGTGGCGTGGGCACTGCTGCATTACAAATCTGTCAATGGGCCGGCGTCTCCAAGGTATGGGCAACTGCATCGGGTCACAAAAGTTCCACAATCGAGGCCTATGGCGGCGTGGCTATTGACCGTCATAACGAAGATTTTGTTGAAGTGATTAAACAAGCTACAAACGGCCAAGGTGTCGACCACATTCTCGATCCTATTGGAGGCGACAATCTCAGCCGTTCTCTTTCAGCGCTCAAAGAAGGAGGGCGCCTCTACACCTACGGAATGTCTGCGGCCGCTCCATCATCGAAACGGAACATCGTTCGTTCCTTCTTGGCTTGGCGACGCACCCCTAAATTCGATCCTCTTCGGTTGATGACACGCAATCGAGGCGTGTTTGGAGTGCACATGGGTACATGGAAAGATGAGGCTGTGATGGTTGAACAACTTCATACAATCCTCAAAGGCGTTGAGGAAGGGGTGTTGTCGCCCGTCATCGACTCGGTGTTTGATGCTGAAGATGTTGCGAAAGCGCATCAGTACATCCACGACGGAAAGAACATCGGCAAAGTTCTGCTTCGCTTCAAGTGAGCATTGAAGAAGCCTCGACCACACGCAATCAAGGAGGGCAAGCAAATGAAAGCGACAATGTCTGGTTTTGACCTTCGTGCGGTGGCACAAGAGCTCGATGTTTTTGCTGGAGCTTATGTCAAGAAGGCATACATGCCACACTACGAGCAGATTGTGCTTCGCATTAACCCAAAGGAGCAAGATCAATTCGACTTGGTTCTTGTCCGTGGTTCAAGAATCTACACCTCGCAACGAGACCGCCCAATGCCAATGACGCCGCCACCGTTTGCGATGGTTCTTCGCAAGCATTTGAAAAACGCACGAATGACGGGTGTCCGTCAACTTGGCTTTGACCGAGTGTTAGGATTTGATTTTGATACAAAACACGGTAGTTACCACCTCTACGTGGAAGTGTTTAGAGATGGAAACATCATTCTGACAGACCAAGAAGGCGTCATCATCCAACCGCTGACGCATGCCTCCTATGCAGGTCGCACGCTCAAGAAGGGGGTCGTATACCAACCACCTCCAGCAGCGATGGACCCTCATGACCTTGATGTGGCGACTCTTTCTGAGTTGTTTTCAACGTCCGATCGAGACCTTGTTTCGACGCTCGGAGGAAAGGCAAATCTTGGTGGAACACACGCTAATGCAGTGTGTGACTTGGCTCAACTTGAACCGAACATGGCTACCCAAGATGCGAATGTAGAGGATGTTCATGCAGCATTACAGACCTTACTGGGGCATTTAGGAGAACAACGCCAAGGCATTCTGTTGATGAAGGCTACCGACGAGATGGATGTCGACGCTCTTGAACAGAAGGCAGCTTCGATGGATGCAAATGGGCTACGTGACCGATTTTATGAACAACACGCTGGTGAAGCCACAGCAACAATCCTCCCTTCACATGCTGGCATGGCGCAGGCCAAATTTGCTACATTGTGCGAAGCCGTCGATGCTTGGAAAGGAGCCCATGATGCGGGGGCACTCGCCCGCAGAGAGGCGGAGAAACTGGACATCGCAGCACCTGGAAGAGGCCACTCAACGGATGTTGAAAGGCTTGAACGACGGAAAGTCCAACAGGAAAAAGCGCTCTCTGGATTTTCAAAGAAAATTGAGAAACAGCAGATGATTGGACACACCATCCAAAACAACTGGACGCATGTAGAGAGCCTGCTCACACAAGTCACAGAAGCCATCGAAGCAAAGGGCTGGAAAGAAGTCAAAGCGATGGCTAAGGGCATACCTTGGATCGTATCACTCAATCCTGCTGAACGGTCCTTCCTCAGCGTTCTTCCAGATGAAAATGGTGAGCCTAAGGGGCCCCAAGCGACGCTTTCCATCGATGAAAGCGTGCATCAAAACGCACAACGTTTCTTCACGGCTGCTCGAAAACAGAAGGACAAGACAAAGGGCGCTGTCGACGCTTTAGAGGATACATTGCTCCAACTTCAACGGGCCCAAAAGAAAGAAGCTAAACAACAAGCCACTGGAAAGTTGAACAAAATTAAGCGAAGCAAGCGGCTGTGGTTTGAACATCACCGCTGGAGCATGGTCAGCGGGGGCCACTTGCTTGTCGGTGGGAAAGATGCAAAGGGCAACGATTCAATTGTCAAAAAGCACCTATCAGGCCAAGACCGGTACCTGCACGCTGATTTACACGGGGCACCGAGTTGCAGCCTCAGAGCAACCCAGGGCTTTGTCGTCGACCAGCACAAACCTGCCCACATCCCTGCTGATGTTCCAGCATTCAGAATTGTCGACAAACTTGGTGATGAGCGCATCACTGAAGAGAAACTACTCGAAGCAGCCTCAATGGCCTTGTGTTGGAGTCGGGCATGGGCTGGTGGCGGCGCACACGGAACCGTGTATTCGGTCAAGCCTGCTCAAGTCTCAAAGACAGCACAAACCGGTGAATTCGTCGGCAAGGGTTCGTTCATCGTCCGAGGTCAACGTCAGTGGTTCAAAGATCTCGATGTGCAAATTGGAATCGGTATTGTTGCCATCAATGGTGTACCGCTCCTGATGGGCGGTCGCCCTGAAACCATTGCTGCAACATGCCAAAGGTACGCGATTCTCCGCCCAGGACTCACCAAAAAAGAGCAACTTGCAAACCGTATTTACAAGAACACAGGTCTTGTTACTGACGATGTGTTGCCTGTGATACCGGGATCTTCAGACATTATCGAAGATTATGGAATCTTTTCGCCACCAGCCACGAGTGCTGAGGAAGAATGAGTCGCAGACTCATTTGTTCCCTTTGGGGCCACGGTTGAAGCCACCTTTCGAGGGCCTGTTGTTTCGATTGGCTTGGCTTTTGCCAAAGCCTTTCTTTGAGTTCTTGGAAGGTTTGTAGGTTTGGCCTCGTGCCTCGCCTCGGTATCCCTTAGAGGAACCACCGGAACCACGGTCGTTCGACCTTGAATCATTACCACCGCTGCGGTTGCTGTCACGGAATCCGGATCGTCCACCGCTGTCGTTGCTTCGACCACCACGGTAGCCTCCGCCACCGCCACCGCCACCGCTTCGACCACCACCACGGTAGCCTCCACCACCGCCGCTTCGACCACCGCCGCCGCCTCCACCGCCACCACCGCAACCACCGCCACCGCCCCCACCACCACCCCAACTACCCCCCCCCCCAGCGTCACCTCCGCCACCACCATCACCACCACCCCCACTCTCCCCACCCCCACCTCCCGCCCTTCCGCCAGCCACTCCGCTCATTCAGAAATCGACATCACACACCACACCAGCCTACCACCTACCAC
>OCRI01000294.1_pt1 | contig 11696 bp, 9 predicted proteins | sample 1534641 | NCBI WGS metagenome assembly OCRI01 (sample SAMEA3275473, study PRJEB22092) | marine metagenome | reverse complement strand
CATCTGATTAAGGAAGATGGAATTCACAATGACATTCGTTGGTCTTGGGCTACTGTCAAACGGTTTTGGTTGAAGAACTATTCAACACCATTACCGAAAAGAGAACTTGCAGGACCAACGCTGTTTTCCAAAGATGATGAAGCAACGAGTTCATGAAGCAATGATGACTGGGCAGTTTATGTCGTGGTCACCAGATGCTGAGACTCAAAACCTAATTTGGCACCTATCCTTACAAAACGCCTTCGAATACGATGGGAAAGGGGCTGCAGGATCTGTTATCGGACGGATCATGAGTACTCGGTCGGATTTGCGCCAACATGGTGGACAGATTAGTCCCTTGGTTGCTCAATCAGTAACCAAAGCAAATACACTTGCCCAAGAAAAAGGATTAGACCATGTCGAATCTCTACTCCAGGAAGAAGCACCACATCTCCTCGAAGGTCGTAAAAAGCAAGAACGGAGAGAGGGCCTACCTCCACTGAAAAATACTGAAGGAAAAGAGATTGTACTTCGATTCGCCCCGAACCCAAACGGCCCACTCTCTTTTGGCCACGCCCGTGGAGTTGTCATCAACGGTACGTATGCTCACGAACACAAAGGAACCCTTATTCTCAGATTTGATGATACAGATACCACAGTGAAGCCTCCTATGCTAGACGCTTACGAGATAATTCCGCGGGAAGTTGAGTGGCTCCTAGGCCGCCCTGCAGATCGAATTGTCCTAGCAAGTGACCGGATTCCATTGTATTATGATCACGCAGAGCGTATGCTTAGAGAAGGATTTGGTTACATCTGTCAATGTCCTGCAGATGATTTTCGAACATATCGTGAAACTAAACAAAATTGCCCTTGTCGAGACAAATCCGTTGAGATGAATGTCGATGGATGGAACATGATGTTAGATGGTACATACAAGCCAGGAGATGCTGTTGTTCGAGTTAAGACCGATATGGAACTTAAAAACCCGGCATTAAGAGACTGGCCTGCATTGCGGATTCAGGACACTCAAAAGAATCCTCATCCACGACCAGAAATCGGTTCCACCTATCGAGTCTGGCCGCTATTGGATTTCCAAAGTGCAGTCGAAGACCAACTCCAAGGTGTAACCCATATTGTTCGTGGCAAAGATCTCATGGATTCAACACGTAAGCAAACCTTGCTCTACGAACACTTTGGTTGGAACTATCCAGAAACAATCTACTGGGGTCGAGTGAAAGTTCACGAGTGGGGAGGCTTTTCTACATCCAAGATGAGAGCATCCATCGAAAATGGAGAATACACTGGCTGGAATGATCCCAGACTACCTACGCTTCAGGGTCTACAGTTACGAGGAATACAAGCCGAAGCTCTGAGGAACTTCTGGATTGAACTTGGAGTCACTCAAAAGGATATTTCAGTCCCATTAGCGACTCTTTTCTCACATAATACGAAAGGTATTGATGATGAAGCACCACGTTTATCCTTTGTACGCAACCCAGTTGAAGTAGACCTTCACGGAGAGATTCCGACAGAAATTGAAATCCCTGTTCACCCCAATCATGAATCCATGGGTATGAGAACAATCTCAATGGATCGTAATCAGATAATGATTGAAAGAGAAGATACTCAACATTCAACATACCGTCTAAAGGAATTCGCTGATATTGATGAAGGGGGGCAAATGGGCTCCATTTCTCGAAGTGACAAACGTCCAATCATTCATTGGGTTTCAACCGATTCCTCCTCAGAAGCGACACTAACTCTTCCTCTTCAAGAGAACATTGAACACATTCAAGGAAGAGTTGAACTTCATAATTACCCAGTAGGGACAATTGTTCAATTGGAACGAATCGGTTACGCGATTATCCGAGAAGATGATTTCTTACTTATGCACGAATGAGTTCTTCATTCAAGCGTTCCCAATGATGGGTTTGCAGAGAGTATCGATTGTGCTTGGCGGTAATCTTCGGGAGAGAAATATCCCTCAAAGCCACCGTCCTCATTCACTGCAACCACAGCTTGTGGCATGCGTTCATTAACAGATTTGATAACATCAGCGATCGCATCTGTCAAAGGGACTTTTAGAACATCCATTTCCATTACTTCTTTGCATGTTGTTTCCATGACATCAATACCATTTCCAATCGCCTTAAGCATCTGTCGTTGTCCAATTACACCCTTTACTTGGTCGTCATCATCAAGAACAACAAGAATACCGGATGGTATACTTACTAGCCTTTTACATCCTTCAACTAACGTATCTTCTAGTCCAATTGTTACGTGCTCGTCATCAAGGACGAGGTCGGCTACTGTTTCGCTCATGCCGTACGCTGTAGGTCGATGTTCATGATAGTTTTGACATCAAGCGACAATCTTGATAATTCGTTCACATCCAGTACATTCTAAACGAATTGGACGTTCATTCGACGTTACAGGGTTGGCTACACCACATTGAGGACAATTGATTGTAGGGAAACTTGTCACAATATTCGGAGCTTTTGTACGAGTTTCGAACTCAATACCAGTTAATTTCGGGGAAGCTATAGCAGTAATCAGCCATGCAAAGGCGACACCACTACTTGATAAAAGAACAAACAAAGGAGGGTAAGCAAAGAAGAGCATGAGGAAAACTATTGGAATCAGAATGGTTTCTATTAACAGAGGATAACGATTTTTTTGCCGAACCATAGTGAAGGAAAGCCAAAGAGAACCCCCGAGGATCATTACAACGATGATGCTTAATGAAAGAGGAGCAGCCAATGGAGAAGAAGTGGGTTTTGTCGTAATAGAAAATTCATCAGATTGAGTAAGTCCATCGCCTCTAATCGTAACCATTTCACCCCATGGGAATCTTAAGTAATCAATCTCGAGGACATCAGAGATATCAAGTTCGACAGTTGAAAATGAAGTCATGAGTGAAGTGGAGCCAGAAACAGAGATATCATAACCAGACCACAAGGGAGAAGGTTGGGGCTTAATGAAAGAGCGAAGAAGGGTATAATCAACCCCGCTTTGTATGGGTGTTAAACTGTCAATGCGAATTGTAAGAGGTGCATTTGTTACACGTTCTTCTCCCATCAAATCAAGTGTTATTGCAAACGTATCTGAGTCTGAAAGGTCCCCAAGGAGTTCCTCAGATTCTATACCTAGTCCAAGTTGGAAATATGTAATATAATACGATTCCATATAGCCTTCAAATTGATTGACTTCAAGACTTTCAATCACTCGACTTCCTCGTTCGTCATCCGAAACTGCTCCTGCTTGGAAATTCTTTAACACGGGAGAAAGTGGAATTGATTCGTCACCCATGTGATCCATTCCCCATCGCATCCAAAAGGCCATTTCTCCACCAATTTCTAGCGTGGTTGACCTTGACAATTGAATTCCATTGTCTTCAGATTCAAGTTCTAAATTCATTGTAATACTCAATGGAGAACCTCTACCGCTTGATCGTAATGGTTCGTTTAGCGGATAATATCCTCCACTTCCACCATTACTGTCGAACGTTTCAATTTCAAACATGGTTAGACCTGTAAGTTTGACTCCAGGTTGGAGAACATATTCCATTGAAACATCAACTGTTTCAACTCCACCAGCAGCACCATCCCAGGTCCATATGACAAGTATTGCATCACCATCAGAAACCTCTGTAGGATCACCCTCAAGTAAAATTCCATTGACACTCATTGTGATGGAATCAGAAAAGACGAGCGCTTCCATGCCAAATGGTGAGTCAATTCGAAGTCCAAAATAAACGAGATCACCTTCTACGACAGGCTCTTCTAGAGAGAGATCAAGAAGTGGTAAATTTGCTGAAACTTTGGAATCTTCTGCTTCACTTCCCCAAAAGAATTCGACACTTGCACCAGAATTAGGGACACTAAACACGATATTACGAGCATTAAGCGTAAGTGATACTTCAGATGTACCGCTAACAGTGACGCTCTCAACTGGAATATCGATGGTTATCGTCCCAGGCCCAGCAGGGACAAATATGCCTTGTCCTTGTCCATCATCGCCATTCAGATAACCCGTAAATGTCGAACCACCGATGGTCACAATAGCGGAGAGATTCAATTGTGCACCTCCTGCATCAGATACATCGTAATATAATTCGAGCGACCAAGTGGATTCTGGAATTACACCTGCCCATGCTGGGGAGAGAACCCATTTCTCGATTTGTTCGGAAGATGTTAACGCCGTTTCAAAGGAAGCCGATGATGGTGTTTCAGCAAGGAGATCCTCGAATGGGCTCAGGATTGAATCACTGCCTGAACTAAGAAGATACAAATCGGCTTCAACAGAATCACAACAAACAGTGACGTCTTCTGCTGCTGACTGCTCAATCAATGGATTCGACGGTATAATTAACGCAAACAAAAAGCAACTCAATATGAGCAGTGCTTGTCTTTGCATTCTATCCCCATATTGTTGGCTGCACAACCAGCGTATAACATCAACGCTCGTCTGTGAAGATATGAATGGATTTTTCTTTCAAAGAGCTTTGTCCAAAAGGGTTCCAAGTTCCTTTTCAAACAAGCCGATAAGGGCTTCTCCGACTTCTCCTTGAAGTTCATCGGGAAGGAGACGTAATCCAAGACGAGTTGCAGCTCTTGTCGCTTTTAATTCAGCATAGACTGAGCGAGCCTTTTGTTGGAAATAGTAAGAGACTGCTTCTCGTATCTCTGCATGCAAGTCTGGATCCTCTTCGATTTTGCTTCGAATATGAAGTTTGAGTTCATCTTTGACAATGTCCTTGAAAGACTCAATAATGAGATCTTCAGTTGACATCAAATCTTGTACACGTTCGCGTATACTTCCTGTGAGCAGTCGTTCAATCGCCATGACTATGCCACCTTCTCATGATGTTTCAATCCGTCGATTCGAAAAGATGACCAGTTCGAAGCCAAGAATCAAGTAATCGGCTCGCAAAAAGAAGAGCCTCATCTTTGGTTTCTGGCCATTGTCTTTGCAACTCATGGAGGATAGATGCCAAGTCTTTCTCTTGATTAGGAAGAACCATTCGCTTCCAGATTAACTCTTCAAATCGAGCAGTTGAAATACCCTCTGTTGAAAGGGAAGAGAGACAAAATTCAGATAAGGCTTGAGACCGTTGATTTGCATCCATATCGACCCATAGTTTGCTTAATTTTTTGAGCCGTCTTTCAGAAAGTCCCGGGATCATATCGATACTCGGCTGAGAGATTTCAGGAAGGGGAACAACCTGGATTGTCCCTTCATCTCTAAGAAAATCTCTTACCAAGGTGTGAATTGGATCAATCGTGGTATCAAGACCTTCCATGAGCCATTGTCCTGCACCGACATATGGACGAAAACTCGTTGTTTTAGCTCCAGTTGGGGAAATCATTGATGCAAGAGCAGAGGATTGTATAACCACATCAACAGTCCCTCTCTTCTTCTGATCTGAATGAGGGAATTGGACTTCAACTTCCTTAGGTCGCACAATGAGAATATGCTCAGAGTTTGCATCATCAGTTTTCCCAAATGAATCAATGAACACGATTTTAGTTCCATTGAATGTTGGAATAATGTTTTGTTCGTCCCTTGGTATATGCTTCATAGGTTGCAGAAAGCGACGAGAATAAGAGATTCCTGCATCGAGTAGAGCTGCCTCAAGGAAACCGAGTGCAAGAAGGCCTTCTAAATCAGCAGAGGATGCTAAAACCAACGGACCATTTGAAATGAATTGAGATGCTTTGACAATGTCCTCTTTCAACGGAGAAAGAAATGATGTCTGAAGTAAATCGTGCATGTCTGACCCAACGGGGCCTCAACCCCGTCACACATGAATGCTCCCAATCACTCGACGATAAGTCGGAGTTGGTCACGCTTGTAGCGCCAGTCAGAATCTAAACGACCTTCAGCCTTGTAGTAGTTTCCTAATCGACGAATCTTAGCTTCAGTCAATTCAAGAGAACGCTTGTTGTGGAGATCTCTGCTGTTTGTAGTGAGATGTTCGATGATAGCAACTGCTTGTCGCATGAGGTTCATCAAATCTTCAGGGTAGGTTCCGCTTTCGTTGTTCTCACTGAGAACAGCACCGATGCGCTTTCCGAGAACGAGTCGGACATTTGGAACTGCGTGCTTATCACGTAGAATTGTTCCGATTTGTGCAGTGGACATACCGTCCTTGGAATATTGAAGAATGAGGGACTCAATCTCCTTAGCGTCTTTGTTTGACCAGTCAGGAGCTTCGGTAATGAAAGGCTTCGATGAGCCACTTTTTCCTCTCTTAGATGCGTACATACGTGCCATATCAACTACTCCGAGCAGCCTTGCGACTTGCTCTCCCTTCTTAATCGCATCGCTGAATGAAACTAAATTCGTTGATGCATTTTTGCTAAACGACCAGGAGTACCTGACCATTCCCATCCAGGAGCGATGCTTCTTGCAAGACCAATGGCAACCTCATTTTGCATAACAATCAAATCTTGTCCCATACGTATTCCATCCTCGAATGATTTCACGATTCCATAATGTAAATCACCTTTCCATTTGACATCATCAACAAGATGAACACGCGGAAGTGCTGAGCAAGCATCGAGGTATTTCACGGCCTCTTTACTGAATGAGAATCCTGCTCGTTCGAACGACCATAGGGCGATTTGTTTGCCGTCACGTTCAATCTTCCATCGCGGCGGTTTACCTCGAACTCTGCAATCTTCAAGCCAATCATCCGATTTGTGGAGATATCGAGAGATACTCATGAATCGATCAAGATTGACTTTCTCGCCTTTCCTGCGATGAATACGAAGTTCTTCCTTTGCAGTTTGGACTGCTTCAGTCAATCGTTGTAGGGCAGTCCTTGAACCTGAACTTTCACCTTGCCTTGTATCGACGACATCGAATCCATCAATCTCTAAGACCATCCCACTGTGGTTAATGATACGATCGTAGTTGTGTCGGTCCACGAGATTACGAACCATTGATTCAATTCGATGGAGTTCATCACGAGACCAATCACCAGTCACAGGGATGTCATAAAATGCAGCAGGCCAAACATCTTCAAGATCTCTTGGAACAAGCCCAAGAGGTGATGTGACCATGACTTCGTGACAAGCGTTCGTACCGAGAGCTTGGATGAATTTTCGATGGGATTTGGACAAACGATACGGCTTCCGTGCTGAGCATGGAAGCAGAACAAGGACATTGTCCAAGTTTTCAGGGACTTGATACGTATTTGAGATGAAATCGACCCACTGTTCAACAGAAGAATCTTGATGACTCGTTGTGCTCAGGTAATCAATACGGTTGACACCTAACGGATGAATTCTCATGACATTCTCAGACGATTTCATCATCTTATCGAAGAAACGCATGTGTTCTACAAGTTTTGGGCTATTCAGACTCTGTTGTTCTGCAAGCGTCCGAAGAGTTCCCGTGGCGATTGCAGAGCGAACGGAACGCAATGATTGCTCATAATGATCGACTGCAACTGCAGATGAGCATTCTTCTCCGCTTAACGGAGCACGTGGACCGAAGGCTGTGAGAAGATGGCCAGAGGCTACTGCAAATCCTGCACGTGAGAAATCAAAGATATCGACACCAAACCAGGCAAGAACAGCAGCGTTGTCAGGACCACCCAATCCAGGAGTCCAAAGAAGTGAACCAGGAAATCGGTTCTTGATGACACTGATAGCTTGAACTAACTTCCCGGTTTGTGCAGCAAGTTGAACGGCATCGACTAAGACCACAATATGTGGTTTTAAGTCATCAACTAATAGTGAAGGATCATGATGTAATCGCTGCCATGAGAGAGGTAAAACTGAACCTGAATCCGCAGATTCGCCAGCATTTGCTTCATCCAGTGAAGGCGGTAATACGTGCCCAATTGATGCTTCAAAGATGGGTCCAGGTGCGTCAAAATCAGGAGGCGTGAGACAATGTGGAGTATCGATTGTCAATTTAGCCGGAATGGTTCGAGTCTGACTTGAACGAAAAGGTGCAATGTTTTCCAATTCAATTGGATCATTGGAAGCAGATATCAAACACGGGGTTTGAGCAACGGGTGCACTTCTGTTTCCGAGACCCCAGATTCTTGCAAAACGGGAACGATGCAAGACTGTACGCCCAAGTCCTTCCGCCATAGTTCCCCCTGAGTACTCTGCTTCTTGAAGGATGTTACTCGTTAAAAGAAAGTGTTGAAAGAGTAGATGTCAGACCCTCTTCCATGGGAGGCAGGAATACAAGGCACCGAACTGGACTGTTTCTGTTATCGGTTCTCATTCTTTGTCAACTACCATTGAACACCCATGCAGATGAATCACCGATTGTTTTCGTTATCGATGAACGGGTACAGATGATCACACTAGATGCGGGTACAAGTTATGACATCTCAGAATCTGTTACAGAAGGCGATGTCATCTCCGTTGCAGTCGGATGTGATTTTTGCTCTGTTTCCATTGAAGAAAACGGTTCACTGACCACCTCCACTTCTATCGCAACAGTTGTGGCTTCTGGAACTGGTTTAGCAAATATATCAATATCGTCAGCAGAGACAGAGACGGTTACAACCTCTATACTCGTTGCACCTGATTCCCAACATCCTTCACAACGCCCCGCTCCAGCAGATTCCTTTGACCTTGATTCAAAGGGTCGTTGTACATCTTCCTCAGAATGCATTGATGTTCATCGGGGGAACTTAAACACCATTTCAACAGGATCTTATTCTTCTGATTGGTTTGAATCAGGCTTAGTTCGTTCTGATTCCCCAGAATATTGGGCCATTGAAGTCCTTGAAGGAGACCTCGTCGAGTTCAAACTCCATCACACATCAGATCATATCAGATTCGAATTCTCATTCCAAAATTCGACAGCAGAATTAGCACTTCCTTTGCTCATTGAGTCAGCGACCGGCACGAATCCTGATTTGTTAACATCACCCGAATACATCGATATCCTCGAAGACGGTCGATTAATTGTTAAAATTTCTACAAGTGCCGCGGAATCCGCTTATGCATTACAACGTTCAATACATTCGAAATCCCTCACACAGCAAATTGATGATACAACATTCTCATTCACACAAATAGGCCACATGCAATCGCAAACAGCGTTTAGTTTCAAAGAAACAAATGTGGTAAAACTTGCTCCAATGATTGAAAATGTAAAGGCGGAGTTAACCGTAAAGATAGGCTCGAATTGGATCGTAATGCCTGAAATTGAAATCAGTAAAAATACAGTGGAACGAATTTATGCTTATCCTAATTCAACCATGGCAATGTTAACAATTACATCTGACGTTCACTGGGTTGATGTGTCTATCGAATCTTTTTCTGATGGAAACCTAAGTATGGATGCTCCAAGCTTTTCACCTACCGACCCGAATAATATCGCTATATGGCCGATATTAGCGAGTGAAAACACTGCAAGTTTTGAAGGTAGTTTGACCTTGGCTGCAATGGATCAAAACGATGTGTACCTCCTATCTGTGGATGGATGGGTCGACTCATTACATCGTGTTCACATCGTCATACGAACGACCAACCAAGATTTAGTGGTGAATGTTTGGGAACTTAATCAGGAGACGTTTGAAACCGAGTCGGAATATACAATCGCATTTGACCCTCTTTCCAATGAAGGAGAAGTGTACCTCAACGTAGGACCTGGATTCCACTTGATTGAGTTCACACATAACGATGAAAACATTCTTACAAATCAGACGTGGAGTAATGGATTACAAAGCGTATCATACACAATTACGACGACAAAAGTAACAACCGAAGAAGGTGAAGAACCATGGTTCCCGCCTAATGATGAAGCTAAACTTTGGGGCTCAATAATTCGTTGGGTTCTTGGCTTCGCCATGATCATACCTGCAGTATTTATGTTCTACAAAATCAGATCAACGCGGGCTGAAGGACGCCGTTTAGGAGCGGTTCGTGAACGATTGAAGATACTCACTGCATTACTTGATAGTGGCTCAGAATCTCCAAAACAAACGAGAAAAACTCTTGTTAAATCACTCGAGGCTGTTGCAACACTCCCATGGCAGTCTGCATGTGACTCATGGGGTATTCCAGACAGAACATATTCCACAGAAGGAACATCTCTCGCCATTTGGAAACTCGATCAACGTCTTTCAAAGGATCTGGACAGTTGGCCTTTGCTCATTGGACTACACACTCCAGATGAGACGTGGGAAGTAACAGCATTCCGATTTGATGCACCTCATGGAAGTGCATGGAATGTAACGAATGTTGAGCCTCGATTACTCCATCAAGGAGAAGAGATTTTCATTGATACAATCGCCAAGGGAACAATGATTTTCTTGACAGTTGAACTGACAGGAGATGGAAACCAGGTTGATATTGAAATAAACGGTCATGTCGATGGTAAACCAAGAGGAATGAGAATTCCAACAACACTATCTCGCTTTTCAGAAGAAGAGTAATTTGAGTATATACAAGGGCCCCCGTTGTGTTCCTATACGAATACAACCGTACCCTTGTGGCTACGGGCGTATACAAGGGGGACCGTTGTATCCAACCGTCTCAAAAGTTGAAAGGAATAAGTTATGATGGGGGAATGCTTGACATGCCTATGGAGGATACTCTTGAAGCCTGCTTTGACACTACTAAAACAGAGGAAAAACGATTACAAGCACTCAGTGAAGTAAACGTTGCAGTGGCTGATTTTGGATTGATTGAGACCTATGATCTCAACTTCATTGAACTGCTTGATTCTCCAAACAAAAGAGTTCGAATTAACGCAATAGAGATACTTGGGAACATCAAATCAAAGTCTGCAGTCGAGCCATTAATTTCTATGTTTACCAATGCTACACAAGGCGTTACGGGTGAACTTAGCCCAATTCTCTGTTCATTGTGGGAAATTAATGACCGAAGAGCAATTGGACCAATTCTTGAATTAGCGAAAACAGAATTAGAAAGTGGGGATATGGATTCTGCGATGACTGCATTGGAGATTCTTCAATTCAAGGGTGAGGTTATAATTCCGAACCTCGACATAATCAACGTGAATAGATACGATTTGAAGATTATCGAAGGGTAATAGGCATAGACCCTTGTGCACAATATTTGTGTTCACAAGGACTTGCTCAGGTACGGACAAATCAAAGGGGACCGCTTTAGTCTCCATATATTCACGTGGCTAGACTCATAATCTACTGGATTGCCACGACCAGTTGCTTGTTCTTATGTTCAGACATAAGGACGGAAGGGGTACACTTTTACAGAAGATTTCGCATTCTTAGTGTGAAAATATTTTTTGTTTTGCAAATCAGCAGGGAAATGTTGCTTCATCAAACTCTCGTTTGCCTCCTCGTTCTTTTGTTTTCGCCTCCAAGTACAAATGGAGTCTATGCCTTCGTGGTCCATGCAGAGGATCATTGCCTGTATTTTTTTGCCTTCAAGTAAACTTTGAGCAAGTTTGTGTTTTGCAAAATAATCGCAGTATTCTTCATGCAACTTCTCGGCTTTCTTTGAGCGCTTTACGCTTGTTTTTTTGAACGCGGCGGGAGGATGTCTTGGCAGTGCAGTCTTTGCGACCCCCTCCGCTTTGGACTCCTTGGAGTGCAAGTTTTTCCAGTATGCTTCGGTACCCTTTTTCCCTTTATTTTTCGGATAAAGGAATTCAAGATTGTTGTCAACACCACCTGGTTTCATGCATTTTTTTACATTTGCAGGCGGTGCGGTTTTCTTCCATGTTGTGAAATGAAATCCTGTGGATGGTTT
>OCRI01000279.1_pt1 | contig 12425 bp, 12 predicted proteins | sample 1534641 | NCBI WGS metagenome assembly OCRI01 (sample SAMEA3275473, study PRJEB22092) | marine metagenome | reverse complement strand
GTTCGACGTTTGGAGGCTTTGGGAGTTGATACTCCAGCCGATCGATCTCTTCTTTCAGGACTACGCCATCGGGCAGGGTCTCCAAATGAAGCAATCGAAGCTATTGAGCAAGCGCTTGAAGAAGATAATCAGAAGCCTGATTATTGGTTGCAATACGCAATCTTATTGAAAGGAGAAGGAGAAAATGAACGATCTCTCGAAGCTGTTGATAGTTGCTTAAATCTTGACCGTCAAATAGGAGATGCTTGGGCTCTTAGAGCTGAATTATTGAGTATTCGAAACGGTAGAGAGGCCGAGGCTTTGAAGGCCGCCATTCACGCTGTTGCGCTCGAATGTGGTGGTTCAAAACTGATTTTATTGAAAGCGGATTTACTTGCGGAAAGTGGAGATCTTATCGGGTCAGAAACATGTCTTGAGCAGGCGGTTGAAAAATTCCCAATGGATCCTGAGTTACGTAGTATTGTCGCCTCAAGAAGACTCGCTGAAGGGAGAATTGAGGCTGCTCAAGTTTTACTTGATAATACGCCTCAAATTATTGACCATCCTGAACTTCATATCGTTGAAGGGCGCTTACATCTCGCTCGTGCTGATAGGACGCGAGATGGAACGGGTGAAACCGATAAGATCCTCCTCTCTTCTGCAATCGAATCATTCAATGCTGCACTATCTATGAATAGAGAACTTGGTGTTGCATGGTTAGGCCTTGCTCGAACACAACGATTGTTGAAGAGCGCTGACGAAGCGAGCGATTCGCTTGTTCGGGCGCGAAGGTTGTTGGGTGAAACTGATGCATCCGTATCAGTCGAATCTGCTCTCCTAGCAATTGACATAGATGATCTGAATGCAGCTACTCGTTATATCGATTCTGCTGGAATCCAAGGCAAGAGTACAACGATTTCCTATGTTCGTGGTAATATTGCGATCCGGCTTGGAGAACTCGAAAGAGCGGTTGGACTCTACAACGAAGTATTGGATGAAAATCCTAAACACATTCGGGCACGACTAAACCGTATTAGTTGCCATCTTGCATTGAACCAAGCAGTTGAAGCAAAAGCCGATGCTGAAACCCTTCTTTCCCTTGCACCAGAACTAACCGTAGCGGTATTCGCTCGGGCTGATGCTCAGTCTAGATTAGGTGAATGGGAAGAGGCAAAGGACGGTTTCAAGAATGTTCTCGAAGTTGCCCCACACCACCATCAAGCGCTTACAAAACTTGCAGCATGTTACATCGCTCTCGATCGTCATGAACGGGCGGAGGCTCCTCTGAATGAAGCACTTCGTATTGCTCCTGAATATGGAGATGCATGGCATCAAAGAGGATTGCTTTACCTCGAATGGGAACGAATGGAGAATGCACTAGGAGACTTTGAAGCTGCTATCCGTGCGGATGGAAATCACCTTGAGGCAAGACTTCGAGCGGCTGCCATCTATCACGCACATGGAAAAACTGACATGGCTTCTGCTGCTTGGAGAGGCATTCTTGCAATCGAACCTGATCATCCTTTAGCACGTCAAAGACTCAACGAATGCGAACAAAAACTTGCAACAACGACCACACGATGAAAAGCGAAGACCTAAGAATTAGGTCGTTAAGCATCCGTTATGACCATTCAAGTCGGAGACAAGGCGCCAAATTATTCATTAAAAAATTCAAACGCATCTGAGGGAAAGGAAGTTCTTACTCTCTCTGATTCAATGAATGAAAACGGTTGTGTGATTGTGTTCGAATGCAACCACTGCCCATACGTGGTTGCGAGTGTTGATCGAATCAATGCTATGTCTGAATATTGCAGGGAACGAGGGTTTGGATTCGTTGGAATCAACTCAAATGACCCTGTGAACTATCCTGCTGACTCGTTTGAAAATATGGTCAAGCGGGCCGAATCAGGTATGCCATACCCCTATCTTCATGATCCTACACAAGTAACTGCAACGGCATGGGGGGCTGAAAGAACTCCAGAGTTTTTCTTACTCGATTCTGAAGGCGTGGTAGTCTATCGCGGCCGTATGGATGATAGTCCACGCGACCCAACCCAAGCTACTACATCAGAATTGAAAGATGCTGTTGACGCATTGATTTCTGGGGCCTCCCCTGCAGTAACATCAACAGTATCAATCGGTTGCTCCGTTAAGTGGAAGTGAAGGTTTGAGTGGTTGCATACGTCAATGTGACTGGGATGATAATGACGTATGCAGAAGTTGTGGAACCGACTATTCTCCTCCAAAGAAACTCAGGCCATTCCATCTTGCTTTTCCAGTAGATGACCTTATTGCAGCAAAACAATTCTACACAGAAGTCCTAGGGTGCTCAGTTGGTAGAGAAAAGGAAGAATCCTGTGTCTTCAAATTCTATGGCCATCAAATTGTTGCACATAAAGTCCCTCAAATGCCCAAATTATCAACCAATCCTGTTGACGGAAAAGATATCCCTGCTCTTCACTTCGGTATTGTCATGGATTGGAATGATTGGCATAAGTTGAAAGGAAAATTTGAGTCTGAAAACATCGAATTCGTAGTTGATCCATACACTCGTTATGAAAATCAGCCAGGCTCACAGGCGACAATGTTCATCAAAGATCCGTGTGGTAATCATCTGGAATTCAAATCCTTCAAAGATGATAGTGCCATATTTGATACAACTTGGTGAACCATTGTTTGGATATTTATCCTTCAATCAGTGGGCAACGGTCATCGTCAAGTTCTACGACATGTATTGCCCATAGATATCCTGTTCGTACGGCCAATGCTTTCTCTTCGTTTTGCATATTCTCAATACTAGTTATCTCCCTGTTCCATTATCAAACTATTGAGCACATTCCATCAAAGAATTGAGATAGAGAGAAATGTTGGAAGGGATGTATGGGGAAAGACTTCGGTACCGCCTTGGGCTTTGTTTGCTTAATGTTAATGGCGCCTTTATCCGGTTGTTTTGGTGACAGCCAGGTTGAGGTGCTTTCATCTGAATCACTAGAAGTATCGCCTAGTGTGTGGACTGGTGGTCTTTTCCAGACTATTAGTTTCGAAGCTGCTGGTGATGTTTCTGTTTTTATTCCATATTTGGTAAAGGATTCTGCGACTGGTTTTGTCTTTAATTCAACCGTCCTAGATATTGAAGATGGTGATGTTGTTGAGTTATCTGTTTTAGCGCCGCCAAGAACCAATCGCGGCGTTTTGTTAATTGCTGAGTTTGGTACAACCCTCTGGCCTCTACGAGAAACGAGCGAATCGTGGGGGACGTGGGTTGATCGTGGCGGCTATTCGGATCCGTTTGGAGTCGCTGTTCGATACATGCCATCTGGAAATGCCTCCTCATTCTCGTACGAAATGCATACTGGTATCGATGTTTTACCCTATGAATTCGCAATTCTGCGTGATCAAATGCCAGCATACTCTGAAGCAGATGGTGGACGGCATTCCACTGGTGTTGTAGATGGAAGAACAACGTACAATTATTTGTCGATGTTATCTGATGAAACCTCCGACCCTACCGATGTAGTTGATGGTGCCGTTGGGTACCTTGACCGTTGGGCAGGACAGGGTAATGCTGCCTACGAAGATGCCGCGCTACACTTGATTCAGACACTCGAAAATTTTGGTTTAGAAGTTATCACTCAGAGGTTCGTATATGATTCTTTGATGACAGGTTCTCAAAATCCAGAAGCGTACAATATCTGTGGATATCGATTCGGAGAAGTTAATCCAGACAAATGGATGGTGTTTGGAGCGCATTTCGATATTGCCCCTCCTATCAATGGAGGTATGTTAGATCCACATATATTCGGAAGAACATACGGAACACGTGTTGGCGCATATGACAATACGGCTGGTACGAGCATGGTTCTAACCGTTGCTGAAGCAATGGCTGGATACAGTACTCGTAACACAATGGTGTTTTGTCTATGGTCTGGTGAAGAAGGTGGAAAGCGTGGTAGTGATTTCTGGACTGATGAATGGGTAAAGGAAGAGAATCCTAATGTCGAAGTAACAAATTACGTTAATCTTGACATGGCTGGTGTAAATTGGCCTGGTGGCGGTGGTGCTCCTTGTGGAAATGGTCACGGTGGCGGCGATGGAGATTGCGACCCTCAGCCTGAAATCGATCCTGATGGATATCCAAAGGATGAGGAAGTTTGGCCTATGCGTGTTTACATTGGACCGAGTTTAGACCATGATGTCATGAATCAACCAGGTATGGTAAACCTCGCTATGTGGATTGGATCAGACGCCATAGGAGTTGAAGAACAAATGTCACCTCTCATCGGCACAGGATATGATGCAGAAACTTGGAAGGTTGATGATTGGATGGCTAAAGATCGTCCCGAAATTATTGTCTACGAAGATACGACTGCTCGTTCAGACCATGCTACCTTCCAAGATAACCTCGGAACCGTCACTATGGGCTTTGGTGGTCTTGTTGATGGATATTGGTGTTATCATCAAACCTGCGATACCGTCGATGAAATGGAAGACTGGATGGATACGACAGGTAAGGAATATGGAGATGAACAGAGTGGAAGGAGTAATCTCGTTGATGCCTTGGATACAATTACTTGGTGGGCAACATACTCATTCTTCCATCTCGATGAATCTCCGATTGTCAATGCATATAACCAAGAATAATGAAAATTCCTTTTGTTAAGGGATATATGTTATATGCAAATATCGCGAGGAGCCACTATGGAAGATGCTCAAACACCCCTTCTAGGATGGGTCAAATCGAATGCTTCGACGGCAAATTTGCTGTCAATTGTATTGCTCTTATTCGCTGCATGGGCTGCTGTTGAAATCGTTTCAAATGTAAATGGATCTGATATACCACCGACTACTGGTGTGCTCTCAAATGAAGATGTGCCTGATGGTCAGCGTATCAATAATGGCGCCATCATTGGTTTGGGAGCTGTTGCTGGAACAACTGGTCTTATCTTGCAACTTCTTATTGTAAGGGATTCAGGAGACGAGACTGTTGAAGTTGAACCTGTAGAAGACGAGGAAATTGACGAAGTCGTTGAAGATTTAATGGATAAGGGAGAAGAAGCCCCTGATGAGGAAGAAGTTCCTGAAGAAGATGAAATTATAATCGAAGAGGAAGAAATCTCTGAAGAAGAAACTCCTGAAGAAGAGGAGAGTCTTGAAGAAGAGGAGAGTACCCCTGAGGAACAAGGCGAGGAAGAATCGAAAGAGGATGCCCCTGCCGAAGAAAATAAAACCCCTGTAAAAAAGAGGAAATTTTGAGGTGAAGAAGAATGTGGGAACATCGAGCAGTATCGCATAAGCAATTCAAAGAAAGTGGTAGAATCACACCGACCGAAACATATGTCCAATTGATGGATAAGGTCGAAGACGCCGTTAAAGAGGCACAAAAGATGCCTTTTGACCACGAAGAATTCCTGAAGTACATTCCACAACATGGTCCTTGGGAACCAATTCATGCAAGTGATGATACCAAGGCTGACCCTCGTACAAGATACATCGGTCCTGGACGCCCTAAGCTTCTCAACACGAACTTGGTCTTTGGATCGACCTGGATTGAATCAGAACGATTCAAATTTGAGCGCCGAATTTCAACCCTTTCTGATTTCCTAAAGCAGAAGACTGTCGTCAACGCCAACATGTGGACTCCTAAGCAGTTGGTAACAACTCAAACATTCTTTTTCTGTTCTACTGGTGACGAAGAGCGTTTGGGTGGTTCTCTCCTAACAGGTGAAACTGTCAGCGGAAACCATCCATTCCTTGGCGGTGGCGAAGAAGGTCTTGCTGAGTGGGAGCCTGTTCTCTGGGGACTCGGACACCGTGGTGTCGTTCCTGATTCAGATCCTCAAGACAAGGTCTACTATCCTTCATTGATGCATCGCGGTGTAGCTTTCAACAACAGACTTGGATGGATTCGATATTCACCTGCTGGATTTGGAAAAGATGCGAGTGGATATCTCATGACAAAGCCAACAACATGGATTCACCCTGCTGTTGACGGAAACAGAGATACTGCAACTTCATTCAACCTCCTTGTTAACCTCCCTGACAGAAGAATTTCATTCGGAGAAGAAGGAATCACTGACGTTTACATGACAACTGGAAAGACCTCCCTCTACACAATGATGGGGATGATGAGTTCCTCGACTGTTCGACAAATGTTTGGAGCAGGTTCTGAAATGGTTCCTCTTGAATTCCACTGCATTGAGCCTGGACTTGATGAGTGGATTAAGAACGCAAGTGATGAAGACAAGTATGCTCGATTGTTCGAAGTTACCGCTTGTCTTGGATACATGCTTACAGATCCTAAGGTTGGATCTCTAGGTGGAGCTGCAAAGCGCCGACGTCTGTTGATGTACCCTCACGACCAAGGTAACCTCTTGACTTGTGTTAACGCAAGCCAGGTCGCTGACCACGCTTTGAAGTCAAATTATGCTGCTACAGTATTCACAAAGCTCGACCAAGCTGACTTCATGAACAGAGTCGCACGCCGATACAAAGCATACGCTGACCTTGTTACTGCAAGCGACTTCGCTAAGGGTGCTCGTTGGATCAGTCAAGCAATGATTGGAGACGACAAGATTCTCGGTCCAAACGTACATTCTATTCTCGCTGTTCGTGGATATGATATCCTCAACCTTGACGAGTACATGGAAAGTTTCAACGATGTTTCAGCTGCTCCTGAGCGATTGATTCGAAGAGTTGTTCAATCGGTTGCAACAAACGCACTCAAGACACTGTATCCAATGGATATGCTCGGAGAGAGTAGTGGTCAACAACCATTCTCTCACATCTTCGCACCACAGGGAAGTAATGAACAAGCGCTTGTTTACTACACAGACATCCGTTTCCTTGTTCCAACATCCATCGATAAGTTGCGAATGATCACAGGCGCACGTGGTGCAGACCGTGGACGAATGCGTGAAGCATATGCTCAGATGACTGGTGCAGACCCAATGACTGGATTGTCAATTATTGACCTCTGCCTACCATTCCTTGCCGATCTTGGTGAAGAATCCTGGCAAACTGGAACCGGCCTTAACGAAGACGAAATCATTGTTGAAGTTACCATGGCTGTCAATCCAGCAATTGTTTGGAAGAATCTACTTGAGCCAACAACTCTAGAAATCTTTGACTTGCCTAAGGGTAAGAAGGGGACTGCTGCTAACGTTTGGGGTGACATGTTCATGACCAACGATGCACTTCACGAGAAGATGACAAAGGATGGTCAAGGCCATTATCTCAACCTACTCCGATTGTGTTACAATTGGAGTAACGATAAGGCCCATGATATCCACGGTCTTTAGACTAAACTAGCCAACCATCTAACGAGAGTTAGTGGTGAATATGGTGTTGTCAAATAGATGATAACAGGTGTTAGGAAAACTAAGAAGAGAGTCCACCAGACTCCAGCGTTCCAATCCTTTACCTTCAATCCATCGAGAGGGCCAAATGGAATCATATTGAAAATTCCAAGAAGGAGATTCGCTCCAATCCAATAAACGACCGCATCATAGACCATGGCTTGCCATACAAGTGATCCATCAGTAAGATATTCCATTGAACTGTAGTCTTGGGCATTTGTTAGAATAAAAATAAGCGCTCCTAATGGAATTCCTATTATGAATAGACCGAGATTAACAAGTGGACCAGCAATCGCAATGTGTCCATTTTGGCGTCTCGTAACAAGGCCGGCAACCATGACAGCGCCTGGGGCCATGAACAGGATACCCAAAAAGAATGCAAGGAACATTCCAAATTGAAGTCCTTTGGGATCGGCTCTAAATTCAGCCCAGCAACCATTTTTCTTAGCAATAATCTTGTGACCTATTTCATGAAGAACGAATGCAGGTCCAACAGCAATGAGCATGATCGGCATAGCGATGAGGACTTGTATTAGCCATGGAGAGAATCCTTCTCTCATACCCGCTAGCCCTCCTGCACTCATGAATCCGAGAGCGAGTGTGAACGCACCTGTAGCATAGAGGAGGTGTGTTTTTTCAATCTCACTAAAATGCCAGATACCGCCTTTGTGAAGTTTAGGCTGGGTTTGGGTCATAGCCCGGAAGAATCCTTCCATAGGATTACGGGCTGCTGAAGGTTCATTGGCATGAACTCGATGAATGCGGGGTTGAGAGCCTACAAAGGGATTGGTTTCGAGAATGTCTGCTCTCGGGTCCCGAACCATGTCTTTCTCAATCGTTGGTGCTCTTTGAAGGCTCGCTCGCGATGTACGAGACTTCATGAGGTTGAACATCTAGGAACAATAGAATCTCATGTCGATGCCCCGTCGTGCAATGAAAAATATGGGTCTGCAAGCTTGCTGCCTTCGTTGCGATGAACCTGATGATGCGGGTAGTGCACGATGTAAGACCTGTATTGGGCACCATGAATCTATACGTGACAAGATTGCTAAAGCACCACCAGATGATGCATTCTATCAATTCGCTAAAGAATTGTTAGCCATGACTGCAGCACCACATCGATTCGATAATGATCATGTACATGGTAAAACCCTCGAAGAACAACAGATACTGGCTTCAAAACTCGTAGCAAAACCATCTCCACTCACAGAAGAGGACATTATTGAAACCTTTCAACAACAACGATCAGCAACAAAAAGTAATCTTATCCAGGCAATAGCAAATAAAAACAAATGGAAAAACTCTCCACCAAAGCCCGATGTGGCTCGACATATTGGTGAAGAAGCTTGGAGTGAGGAAGACCTCGATGATTCGGATTATCATACAGGAAGGACCGTTCCAAGTCAAAGTATCCCTTCAGTCGACCGTTCAGACAGAGTTGGAGAAGATAAGAAAATGGTTGCTAGGGCTGATATTCAGGCGAAGGGAAAGGGTGTAGATCAAGAATTATTAGAGATGATTGAAGCAGAAGAGATGCATCAACAGAAACAAAAGAAGGATGATTGGAAATCAGCCCTTTCAGATGTTGATGATTTACTAAACGATGATTAGGGGTTATTCATTAAATGAAAAAGAACTAGTATAGTTTTTTTCTATAAGATTAATCATTTCAGAATGTACGAAACTCTTTGCTTACCTTTCCCTTTTGATTTCTTTCCAGTAAATTCGAGTTCTCCTATCTCCGATATGTTTCTGACATGTGTTCCGGCGCATGGGCACATATCTTGTTGATCGCCTATCGTTACAACCCTAAGGTCGTTAATGAAAGCTGGTAAAAGGTCCATATTCGTCCGTTCTTGTGGCATTATTGCGTTGATTTCCTCGCGTGTCATTTGCGAATCTGTAACATCCAATGCCTGATTTATTTTCCCATTCACTTCAGATTGCAATTGAAATAGCATCTCTTCAGAGAATTGAATTGGATGAAAATCAATTCTAGAACGATCTGTGTGTATTTGATTTCCAACAGTACGAACACCATCGAAAAGCTCGTACGCAATACCACTGACAAGATGTTGGGCTGTGTGCATTTTCATGTGTGCATAACGGCGTTCAAAGTCAATTAAACCAGTTACTTCGTCTCCAACCTCCAATTCAAACACATCATCTACTGTATGTTCAATGATGTCTCTACCCCGCACCTCTGTAACGTTTAGTTGGCCGTTTGGACCATCAAGAACGCCCAAATCCCAATTCTGCCCACCTCCAAGGGGATAGAAAAGTGTTCGATTGAGTGCAATTTTGTTTTCTTCAATCTTCGTTACTGTAGCTGTGAATTCTTTTTCATATGCTGCTTCAATTGAAGATAAATACAGTCGCTCGGTTGTCATAGTTCCATCTCCATTAATTCCTTCAACAAACTCATGCCACTCGAAAATCGTTGATCACATGACCACATTTCTTGTTGAACTGGTAGTTTGGTTGGCATTATTTCAAGAATTTTAGTATTAGATGATTCTTTTTGACCCTTGTACCAAGACTCGGTTAAGCCATCATAACGTTCGAGTTGGAGGGCAGCATCGGAAAAATTGTCAGTTTCTGTATCAATATGGAGAAATCCCGTAGCAAATTCACGTTTGACATCATATCGAATACTTACGTCAGTGAGATTATGATGTTTAGCCCAAGGAATCCAGGTATCGTTTGTTGTATCCACGACAATATCGAATATATGCTCACCTTCCATTTGGCTTGCGCCCTTTAGATTCACAAGGAATCCTTCAGGACATTTTGCTGATGAGGCTATTCTTGTTTTATTGAGAAGAAAAGCTCCTTGTTTTGCAAGTTGTATATTCATTGATTTCATAATCCATTCATGACGATAACCGGTATCCTTCCCTTCAAATCCTTGTTCTGTCTCGAAATTGAGTGGAATATTATCTCGATGATGAAGAAGACTTGGCCAAATATTTGGCAGACCAAATTCTGTACTGTGATCAGCTATGTAGACTTTGAAACCTTCCTTAAGAGCTCCATATGCACATCCATATGCAATAAGACCAGCACCGACAATAAGAATTCTAATGAGAATCACCGTCCTAAAATCTTCAAAGCATCAACCGGACAGGAGGGAATACAATGATCACAATATGTGCATAACTCCTGTTCTACGATAGCAAGAAGTTCTTTCATAGAAAGGGCATTTGTTGGGCAAAGGCCTATACAAGCCCCACAACCGTAACACCGATCATCGTCAACGACGAACTCGAGTGTTCCCATGATGGTTCCACTGGACATCATCATATTTGTTCTTCGTCATTATGAATATGTTTTACTTGGGATAAAATTCCATAAGAAAACGTTTGAATGGTTTTGTATTATGAAACCTGATATCATCTGGAGACCCCTCTGTTTCCACTGGAGTAAAATAAAGGATTCCGATGGAACAACAAAACCAAAAGAAAGAACAGAAACAACAAAATCCAACTGAAGATTATCGCGTAAAGTGTATATTATTATTGTTAAAAAGTGATGAGAATTAAGAGATCTTGTAGAACTTAATCTTCCAATGGAAACATAGGGGTGTGACCCACAAGTTCTTCTGTCTCTAACCAATCGTCTAAACATGGTCGTTTATGCACCTGGCCGTACAACCAAATATCCATCATCACCACCAGATAAAGGATTGAGATATCATTATCTTGGCGGTGGTAACGAAGTAGGAAATGTTGGAATCGTTCTTGAGGACCCCTCCTCTAATCGTTTGTTACTTGATTACGGTCTTGCACCGACAAAACCACCACGTTATCCAGATGAAGCTCCCTATGTATCAGATGCAATCATCACCCATTCACATATCGATCATCTGGGGATGGTCCCTTGGCTTGCTTCTAACCATAATACGAATTTACACGCTACAGAATTAACTGCAGCCATTTCTGAGATGATGTGGTATGATTGCCACAAAGTATCTTCTATCGAACGATATCCTCTACCATGGGATAAGAGAGATATTGATATCGCCTTATCTTCTTGGAATACACATAAATTTAACAGTCCCTGGGAACAAAATGATTGGAAAATGGAACTTCATCGTGCTGGGCATATACCTGGTGCAGCGATGTTACATGTTGATACTGGAAGTAAGACAGTTCTCTTTTCTGGAGATTTTGATACCCGTGATTCACAACTTGTTATCGGTGCCAAACCTGTCAAAACAGATGTTCTGTTTGTAGAAGGAACTTATGGAGGGCGAGATCACCCATCAAAAGAAGAAGAAAATCTCCGTTTTATTGAGCGAATTTCTGAAGTCGTCCAACGAGGCGGTACTGCCCTTGTTCCAGCCTTTGCGAATGGACGAACACAAGACGTTGTTATGTTACTTCACAAACACCTACCACATCTTGACGTTCATGTCGATGGTATGGGGAAGCGGGTTGCAAAATTACAGATGGAACACCCTGAAACATTACGCGATCCCGCTGCTCTTGAGGCTGCATGGAGCTGGTGTAGAAGAGTTTCAAGTAAATCTGATAGAAAGAAAGCACTCGATGCCGATGTCATTGTGTCAACATCAGGAATGCTTGATGGGGGGCCGTCTATTTGGTACCTCAACCGTCTTCGTCATGATCCTAAAAACGCTCTTCTTCTCACAGGTTATCAAGCCAGGAACACCGGAGGCAGGCGATTACTCGAAGAAAGCCGAATACCAATATTTGGAAATTTAACCCCCATCGATCTTGAGATAGATCAATACTCCTTCTCAACACATGCTGGCCACAGTGAAATTGTTCAGTTTGCAAAGGACTGTCAGGCAGAAGATGTAGTAATTTACCATTCAGACCCAACCATCGCCCGGCCTCCACTTGCTAAAGCGCTGGAAGAAAATGGACATACTGTACATGTTCCAGAAAACGGTATTTCTGGAATACTTGAATGATTCATTCAGCCGAAGAGGTTGAATATACCGACCTAAAGGGACTGTTGATACTCATGGCGGCAAAAGCACCAGGCGGAAAGAAACGTCCTCGAAGGAAACGAAAGTTGCGACTCAGTCTTCGTCAAAGTAAAATCAAGAAAACTGACGATTAT
>OCRI01000274.1_pt1 | contig 12596 bp, 10 predicted proteins | sample 1534641 | NCBI WGS metagenome assembly OCRI01 (sample SAMEA3275473, study PRJEB22092) | marine metagenome | reverse complement strand
ATGCTCACCCTCGACCCTTCCAAGAAGACATGGTGTTTCATTTCATCGCTTCAAACTTTAACAAATAAAATAGTGAATGAGTGATTTACTTTCTTTCGAATTAAACCTTCTTTTAGAGAGAATAAAACGATATGTTATTTTAATCGGGTATTGGGAAAATAGAGTTTAATTTCTGGCTTTTATTTTCAAGAGCGTGTTCATCTCTTGTAATGAATGTTTTAATAAAAAAATACCACGCAGTGTCCCGTTTATCTATCTTGTAGGTGGGCCAAGGCCAAACCGGTACCTTTTTAAACAGGATGTGTGTATGTTGCCCTGTAGCGCTCACTGGAATTGTTGAGTGAATGGAAGTTGATTATATGACACAGAAGAAACACACCCCTGAGAACGAACACCGATTGAAGATGAACGCGTGGTACCGCAAGCACCAGCCTTTGCGACAAACTCGATTCCTCGTCACAGGCATCGAGCGCTCGGTTGAATCCTTAGCCGATCTTTTCTCTTGGAAAGGAGGCGTGAATCACATCGTGCTCCATCTTCTCAGCACATGCGCAGAGTTACGTTTTGTCCACTTAGGGAACGCCGTTTTAGCAAGTTTGGATGGAGGCCAAGATCCGTTTCAGCATTTTGATGACCTTGTGGTGGAATTTAGCGAAACGATCACGAAGGGGCTGTTGGAAAGCGACGAGGCCCCATTTGCATGGATTCATGTTGGTCATGGTGACCATGATGGACATGAAGCGTTTTTGAGCGATGGGAGTGAAGGGGAAGGACCGTATTTGAAAACCGCTCATATCGCGAAGGCGATTGAGGCAATGAAGGGCACATGCTCCTACATTTGCCTGCCTGTGTGTCATTCACTTCCTTCCAAAGTGGCATTAGATGACTGCCACAATACTGCGTTGGTTTTCGGGAGTGCCGATGACATCGTCACCGAAATCAATAGTCAATGCCTTGAAGCAACTCTGAATTATTCGGAACTCAAGTCGCAGATGAAGTCACTGATTCTTGGAGAACGGCACGCTTGAGAACCCTCACCGCTTGGCAAGGTCATGGAGGAGCCTGTTTGGTGGCCATCAGGGGTTGCTCAGCAATCCATGAAGGAGGCCCAAGAAGCAGGCGAACTTCGCACATCGCTCGGTCGCGTTCAGGTGTGGGATATTTCTGAGGTCCACTCTGCCGCATGGTGGCAAACGCCACCTGGCAATGGCACCCAATGGGGCCAGTGGCCCAAAGGGGTTGCATCGGTTGAACTGGTTGAAGAAGACCAGTACGGGTTGATGCTGCGCATTGATGATGCGTATCTGGCCAGAATCTCACCGCTTCTGGTTGGCGAAGACACGTCTCGTTTAGCACGGTACGAACCTTGGAGAGAGGTCCTCAAAGACCAATCGATTGTGCTTCCTATCGGTGGATGGACAGCAGGCGGTCACGATCGAGTGCTGCTCTATCCCTTGTTTGAACCGTCGCCACCGCCCACCGATCTTGATGGCATGAACGCACTTGCAGCCTCCATTGGCCAGCTTCACGGAGCATTGGTGGCCTTTGAAACGCCAAACACAGAACGGTTGTGGAACGATCGACTCAAGGCGATGGAAGACGAATTGAAACCTCGTACCCTTTGGCGAGCCCCTCACACCCAAGCCACAGTTGGCTTGCCCCACCTTCATCTCGACCTGAATCATTTGGCAGCCAGTAAAGGGGGTCTTGAATGGGTGGCCATGCCTCGAAACCTTGCTGACGCCTTGGTTTGCCAACCGGAACGTTTGCCATCGCTTGCCTCGTTGATGCGATTTGAACGCCAATGGGCGCGGCGTCAGCCGTTGGACGAATCCCACCGCAAGGCGTTGCTGGCGTCATGGAGCAATGCAGCTCCGAAAGTTTGGTCGAAAGGAAAAGCCCTCTCGACGGCGTTGGGTGGTGCGTGGGTGTGGCGGTACAACGCTGTGTTGGAACAACTGCTCCATGCTCGCACCTATGGCGACGCTGAACTTGAACAGGACAGCCTTGACTGGTTGGGAGAGGTCTCTCGGCTGCAAGCAAGGTTGGGCACACTGCGAATGTGGAAATCCGGATTTTGGGTTGGCCTCACCGGCGTGATTATTGCGTATGTTGGCAACGATTGGGGCACGTTCACATCAATGCAATCGTGGCTTCTCGCTGCGGGAAGCATTGCGTTCGCAGGTGTGACCAACCGCATGTATTGGGCGAAAGATCCGCTGCCGTATTAGGACGACTGGACCATGCGTGGGTCGTAAAACGAGAGGTTGTTGTCCTTCGCCAACTGCATGATGCCCAGCACCAAGTCTTCCTTTGCCTTCCGTTCTGGTGCGCCACCGGCAACATCCCAGTACAGGTTGACAGCGACATCGAGCGAGGTAGCGGTGAGGGTGCTTGCTTGGCACCATGAGGCATCATGCTTCACAGTCACCGGGTTTTCATGGATGGCTTCCAAGACCTTTGCACAGAAGGCCGACACGCTTGCAGGGTCGGAATTGAGGTCGAGGTGAAGGGTGGTTTGCCAGCGTCGCCAGCGTCGCTTGCCGAAATTCTCGACCGGTGTGTTGACCAAGTTTGCGTTTGGTACAGTGACCACGGTGTCGGCAGCTGTTCGGACCAAGGTTGTTCGTAGGCTGATTTCACAGACTTCTCCCTCCACTGAATCGATGATGACCCAGTCGCCGATCTTGAACGGGCGGTCGAGCAGGACAGTGGTCGCACCAAACAAATTGGAGATGGTGTCTTTTGCGGCTAATGCGAGCGCCAATCCGGAAATACCGAGCCCAGCAACGAGGGAGGTGAGGTTGAACCCAAGTGCATCTGCAACGAAGATTGAGCCAATGAACACAATGGCAAATCTGAGGATGCTCTCAACGGCAGAAATGAGGGTACGCTCCGTGCCGTCCAATTCATCATCATTGTCGAGCAAGCCGACGACGTCTTGGACAATCGCCACCAAACGGAAGGCCCAAACGACCAGAGAGATTGCAAAGATGAATTGCAACACATTTGGAACCACTTGGATGACCACATCTGGCAAGTCAATGCCCGTGTTGACTCCGTCCATCATATCGATGAGGGTGTTGAGCAAAAACAACGCCACACCGGCGCCTGCCGCGGTGCCAAGGGCCTTGTCAGAATCTCGGATTGTTTTTGATTGAATGGAGTCGGATTTGACAATCTTGCGCAGCATTCGTGGCGCAAGGGCCATCACGCCGGCCCTGGTAAGGGTTGCAATGGTGAGGATGCTGAACAGCAACACGAGGGTCGCATTGTTGACAAGAAACATCTCTTCTGCCCAAAACGAACCGTCAGCGGGTTGTAAGATTCCACTCATGGTCATGCTAAGACCTGCCTGTTTTGGTTGTTTTGCATTTTTCCTGTCCCCTTTAGGGACATAGCGCGAACGCGAACGCTTCAAGAAGTCGAGCCACTTGGCTAAGTCGATACCATGATGCAAAATGGCAAGGTTCTGACCACTCGCCCTTCGTTTGGCGCACTCATTGTGCTCCCACTCCTTTTGTCGCTCTTCGCACCGATTGCGAACGCCGGCGTGGCCCAAGATGAGGCTACAGGTTACGCTCCAGAGGATGTTTGGTCCGAGGATTACAACAACATGATTTTCCCTTGGGCATCTGCAAACGACCGAATTTTGCAGTTCAAAGAATACCACAGCTACGAGACCATGAAAACTCGCATGCTTCGACTGGCAGAGGACAACCCGGACATCTTCCAATTCCATGAGGGCATGAACGGCGGTACAAACGCCCGAGGCGAGCAAGTCACTGCAGATGCTTACGAAGGCTGGTACTACGGTCACGCCTCACCTTGGTTGAAAATCACCGGTGATGTACAAGGCGGTGATTACAACGAATTTGTTGGTGATACTGGGAATTACGCCGATCGCCATGACGTCATGATTGTCGGCAACCACCACGCTCGAGAGTGGATGTCGTACACCGTGGCCATCATGCAGATGGAGGTCATCGCCTTTTCTTACGACAACATCGGCTATGACAACGACGGTGATGGTGAAGTCGATGAAGACCCATGGGGCGATGCAAACGGCGACGGCATCCTTGATGATGACGGTGATTGCCTCGGATTAGACCCTTCGTTCCAAGACTCGAACGGCGACGGAACACCATGCGGGCCCGGTGACCTTGGTGTCGATGAAGACTACTCTGAGCAATTCATCACTGACCTCGTCAACTCCCGTGAAATCTACCTCATTCCTATGTTGAACGTTGATGGAAACATCTACGATCGTGAAGTCTTCTGTCCAGCACCTGCTTGGGAAACATGCCCTTCTGGCGGATGGAGAAAGAACCTGCGAGACAACACGTTCACAGGTGTGACGCCACTTCCTGACCTTCAAGAGGACGTGGATGAGGACTGCGATGGTGTTGACTTGAATCGAAACTATCAGTTTGAATGGGGCGCACCACTTGGTGCAACAGGCCCACTCATTCCAGGAACATGTACCCCAGCGGAAGATGAACGTGCAGGCATTTCAAACAACGATGTGTACAACGGCCCAGTTGATGACACCGACAATGATGGTGACGGACAACTGAATGAAGATCACGTTGATGGAAAGGACGACGATGCTGACGGGCTCACCGACGAAGATTGGTTGGGCGGAAATTCAGAACCAGAAACCAAATTCATTCAAGACCTCACAGAGATGAACGACGATGTTGGCGATGGAGCAAGCGAATTCAAAGCCACCATCACCCATCACTCCTACTCTGAACTCATTCTCTACCCGTGGGGTCACTGCACGGACTGTCAAAGCCCAGACCATGAGCAACTCAAGTATCACGGACAGGTGCTTGCTGACATGACTCAATACGCTAACCTCCAATCTTCGGATCTTTATCCAACCTCTGGCGATTTCTGTGACTGGCATTACGGGGTTCACGGCACATACTGTTACACCTCTGAAATCGGTACTGCGTTCCACCAGCATGAAGACGACATCGATCACATTGCAGTTCGGAACTTGGGTACAGGCTTCTACATTGCAGAGATTGCTGACAGCCCTCGTGAGCGCGCAGATCTTGCCATTGCGAACATTTCACAACAAAACTACCTCGAGACTCCAGACCAAGTTTCCATCCCTTCAGAGGGTGATATTCCAGTTGATCTGTGTGTTTCAAACTCGTTCCCTTACAGCGAAACGAACTCAAAAATCCAATGGCGAACCGTAAAACCAAGCCGTTTGCAGAGTGACTACGGTCCAAGAGAATGGGCAACCACTTCTTGGGAATCTGTGTCTGTGAAGAAGGTCGACGGCGAGACATGTTCCGTGTCGAGCGGAAACGGAACCATTCTTCGTGGTATGGTCCCAATCTCAGAGACAGCGACTGGAAAACTCCACTACAAAGCCACGGTTTCAACACTGTCTGGATCTGATTTGTACCAATATCCAAGCGATGGTGCATACAACACCCTTGACCTGTCCTACAGAGCCGCATACGGCAGTCTCTTTGGCTCATTCTTCATGTTTGGACTCACAGCCACCTTTGTGTGGGGTGGACTTGCGATTTGTCTACGTATGATGCTCTCGGATGATGAGGAACTCAATCTGGCGGATGCTTTGCTCGAAGAAGAGGCAAAGGCTTGAGGAGGCTTTTGAATGAGTGAAGAAGAACAATCTGACCAATTCAACGGCCGACTGGGCCTCATCTTTGCATCGATCGGTGCAGCCATTGGAACTGGAAACATTTGGCGTTTCCCGCGAATGGTGGGTGCAAATGGCGGAGGAACGTTCCTCGTTCCATGGTTGATTTTCTTGTTTGCATGGTCCATTCCGCTCGTCATTGCTGAATACGCAATGGGGAAGCGAAGCCGAACCGGTACGATTGGTACCTTCCGAATTTTCGCAGGAAAGAAATTCGCGTGGATGGGCTTGTGGACTGCATGGATTTCCACAGCGATTGGATTCTACTATGCGGTTGTTTCCGGATGGACCATCAAGTACTTCCAGCTTGGAATCAGTGGCGCCCTGACCGGTGAAGGTGTCGATACCACTGAAGTCTGGAACGCTTTCTTGCAGTCGCCAGGTCAAGTGATTTTCTTCCAATTCTTGGTCATCGTGTTGACCCTTGCAGCGATTTGGAAAGGTGCAAAAGCAATTGAGAAGGTCAACTTCTACCTGATGATTTCCCTGTTCGCTCTGCTCTTCCTTACCCTGTTCCTTTCGTTGTGGATGGACATGGAAGACGGCAGCCTCGACGGCGCTATGTTCATGTTCACAGTTGACTTTGCAATGCTGAAAGAGCCTGAAGTATGGATCAATGGTTTATCGCAATCAGCGTGGTCTTGTTCTGCTGGAATGGGTATGTGCATCACCTATGCGGTTTACATGAGCAAGGACGAAGACACCGTTCTCAATGCGTTTACAATGGGTCTTGCCAACAACAGCATCTCCATCATCGCTGGTCTTGCCGTGCTCTCTGCGATCTTTGCGGTCAGCCCTGACCCACTCGCTACCGTCACTGGTGGTTCATCTGCAATCACGTTCTTGGCGCTGCCAGAAGTGTTTGCGAAAGCACCGTTTGCGCCGATAGGTCCGCTGTTTATGATGGCAGGATTCTTCCTTGCGTTATCGTTTGCCGCCATGACATCGATGATTTCAACCGTCGAGTTGTGCGTTCGTAACTTCGTGGATCACGGCTACAACCGAGAGAAGTCCGTTGCCCTCACTGGAGCGGCGTTGTTCTTGTTTGGTATTCCATCCGCCATCATGTGGATCAAACTCGACGGAGAAGGCGTTGCGTTCCCAGAATTCTTAGAAGTTCAAGACCACATTTGGGGCTATGGGCTCATGTTCTCAGGACTGTTCATTGCCTTCTCGATTTGGAAGTACGGCTACCTTCGCTGGAAGTCTGGCGTTGAGGCCGGTGTTGCTCCAGCAGGGTTCCGAGGCTACCTTGGGTTCGGTGTTTCCGCATTCCGTGATGATTTCATCAACACGGGTGACAACGACATGGAAGTTGGCCGATGGTGGGATTTGCTGATGTACTTGGCATTCCCAATCCTGTTCTCCGTTCTGATGATTTCTTACTTCGCAGACATGATTGCGAACACACCTGATGTGTGGGACCCATCCAATCCAAAGGGACTGTCCATTATTCTCTTGTTCTGGGGTGTCATTGCTGCTTTGTTCATCAGTTTCAACAAGTTCCTTGTTCAACGACCCTTGTATCGAAACATTCCAGCAGGTGCAGAAGTGGACATCAGCACCTTGCCGGGTGGCGATGATGACTTGGTCGTCGCACGTGGCGACGTTGCACCAGGGTTTGAACACTTGACGCCTGGAAATAACGCTTGATGAAGGACGTGAGCGGGTGGAAGACCTCGTTGAAACACTCATCATTGGCTTTGTTGTCTCAGTCCTGTTCATTGGGATTGTTTGGTGGTTTTGGCGGCGTTACGATCAGCCCAGTGAGGCTCAATTAGAGCGCGAAGAAGAACTCGCCAAGAAAAAAGAAGAACAGGCAATGTGGCGCGCCGTTGAAGCACAGATGGCAGAAGAAAAAGCCCAAATGGAAGAGCAAGCGCTCTATCTGCGGAAGAAGGCAGAGCAAACTCAACGAGCGCAACCTCCGGCCGCTGGGGCGCTCAACAACGCTTTGGAAGCCTTTGGTTCCACGGAAGGAACCACTGCAGAAACAAGCCATGTATCCTTCGAAGGCAGCCTAGAAGCGCCAAAAGAGGGAACTCATCTTGACGAGGCAGACCTCGAAGTCGAAGACGATCGAGATGTCTTGTTCGCATCGGCTCCGGTCGAAGTGCGTCAAGACATTGGCGTTGTGCCTGCGCCCACCACCGACGTGAGTGAACCAGATTGGATGTTGGTGGAAAAACTCGACCAACTCGCCAAGGCAGACGTTGTTGAAGCGATACCACATCCCGAATTACCCGAAGCACCCGACCTTGGCGCTCTGGCGACTGCAGGCCTTCCTGAAGCTCCGGATTTAGCAGCCCTTGAAGCCGGCATCACACCACCTGCGGCTGAAAAAGAGGATGTGATTCAATGGGAACACGAACAGCAAGAAGCCGATCCCAATGAATGGGATGTTGAGTGGACCTCCCTTCCTAACGAAGAGGAATGAACACGCCTTTTCACCTGCATTCAAGGCGAAGGGGTGATGAACGGTTAGCGAGTGGCTTGAGGCATGGTGCAACGCCCACGTGGTACTCGCGACTTCACCCCGCAGGTGATGGCGCGCCGCCTTGCGTTTGAGCAACTCTTGGAAGAGCGCTCCCGCCGTCACGGCTTCAAGCGTGTGCAAACCCCCGTCTTCGAGTCGCTGGATTTGTTCACGGCCAAATCTGGACCGGGCGTCATCAGTCAATTGTACGCCTTTGAAGACAAAGGAGGTCGCCCGCTCACCCTCCGACCAGAACTTACTGCACCAGTCATGCGAATGATCGCTGAAGAAATGCGCAACGATACCAAACCCTTGCGCCTGTCCTATTACGGTCAGTGCTACCGCTATGAGGAATTCAAGAAAGGTCGCTACCGTGAATTCTTCCAATACGGTGTGGAATTGATCGGTGCTTCAGGGCCACTGGCTGAAGCCGAAGTCATCGCTTTGGCCATCGACATGCTCGATGCTTGCGGACTCACCGATTGGGAAATTCGGATTGGTCACGTTGGAATCCTCAAAGGTGCCCTCACTGGACTCGGTCTTTCTTCAGAAACACCAGAAGGCGCCAGTGAACCACCGGTTGCAGGTGCCATGCGCTTGCTTGACAAGGGCGATGATGCTGGTTTGGCAGCCCTGTTTGAGGCAAACGGCATCGACCCTGTTCACACCGCACCACTGCGTGCGCTCGCTGATTTGGAAGGCGGTGCAGAAACACTTGGGCCGGCGCGTGAAATCCTTGCCTCCCTTACCGGCGTCTCCCTCGAAGCATTGGATGAACTCCAAACGACGTTGGATGCCGTGGCCCACTTGGCACCCGCACCACCATCACTCGCTGTTGATTTGACGGTCGCTCGGGGGTTGGACTACTACACCGGCATGGTGTTTGAAGTCAAGGTTCCAGCAATGGGCGGCGAAGGGCAGGTGCTTGGTGGTGGTTCCTACAAATTGCTGCACCTGTTTGGTCTGCCTGACCTCGACCCATCGTGTGGGTTTGGTCTTGGGTTCGACCGTGTGTTGTTGGCGCTTGAAGCTCAAGCAGAAGCAGCAGGGCGAGCCGAAGTCGTTCCAGGTGAACTCGATCCACTCGGCACCATTGCGCTGATTCCATTTGGCATCGATGTCAACCACGTGCTTCCACTCGTGGCAGGGCTTCGAAACGCAGGTGAACGGGTTGATCTTGAACTGCGTGGAAGGAAGATTGGCAAAGCGATGAAGTGGGCCAATTCCTCAGGTGCATCGTTCACCGTTGTTGTTGGTCCAAAGGACTTGGAAGCAGGCCAAGCCATGGTGAAGTCATTGAGCAGTGGTGAACAACAGGCGGTTCGCCTGACCACTGAAGCCATTGCTGCAGCGATTCAAGCGATGCGCTGAATCACGCCTCAGACTCTTCGTCCTCGTTCTTTGAAGCGTTGATGAACATCGCCATTCCGATTGCAGCGGAGGCCACAACGAGGGTGAACCCTGGTGTGTCTTCGCTGTCTGCCATGCCGTCTTCGCCGGCTTGGAAGGCTTCTTCCCAGCTCGATTGGTCGATTGGGAGTTCGAGTTTTCCTTCTTCTGCAAGTTTGATTCCAAATGCAGCAGGGGCTCCAGATGGTGGGGTAAAGAAACTGCCTTGCTGGTAGTTTCCTTTGACCTTCATGGTGACTTCGATGATTGGGTTGTCGTTGGTACCATCCCATAGCAAGTTTCCATCTTCTTCAGTGAGGGTGTGGGAGAACACGATGTTCTTCCAGTTGTCGGCAGGCCATGCTTGTTCGGTGTGTTGGAACACCTTGTTTGCTCCACGGTAAACGGTGATGTTGAGCAATTCACAATCATTGTTGCAGTCGCCACCGCCACCGTTTTCGACATCGCCGTTGTAATAGACATTGAAGTTACCACGCATTTCGCCGCCTTCAGTCATCTGGAGGCGCTTGTCGAGGCTCGGATCCATAGTAAATCGATACTTGATGCTGATAACGCCGGTGTCCTTTTCTTCGCAAAGTTCATTGTCAGGAGCGCCATCATCGTCACAATCATTTCCAGTGCCTTCAGTGTCGTTGTTGTTGAAGTGCGTCCAGTAGGCTGACATTCCGTTTGCCCAGATGTACATCGTGGTGTTGTTGGCGTTTGGTTGCTTAGGATCTTCAGCAGGTTGTTGCTGCATAGCACTGACATCGCCAGCCTGAACAGGCGTCATGAGCAGTGCAACCACAAGTAAGCAGAGAAAGGCTTTGCCTCGCATGGTTGAGATGGGATGCTACCCCCATTTGACGCTTACGAAGGGATGACCCAATCAATTTCATGGGCCAAACAAGGCTTCAATCGAAGCGCTGGAAGCCGAGAGGACCGTTTTGTGGGTTCCTGTTCTGGGTCAGGCGCAATGCATCTCCGAGCACGTCAGGCTTCATTTGCGGTGAGCGCAGATCTGTGCCGCCAACACCGGTGATGATGGCCATGACCTTGATGGTGTCACCAAAGCCAGCATCTTGCCGTGCGCCCCAAATCACATTCGCTTCTTCACTGACCTTGCTGGTGAGTAAATCAACAACTTGGGATGCGGTTTCAAGCGTCATGTAGCGGCCACCTGTCACGTGAATCAAGACGCCGGTTGCGCCAGAGATGTCGACATCGAGCAGCGGGTGGTTCAAGGCTTCATGGACCACCTCTTGTGGGCCACGGTCCGATTCACCGTAGAGCATCATGGTGACGCCACCGTTGGCCATGATGGCACGAACGTCAGCGAAATCGAGGTTGATGAGTGATGGTAGAGTGATGGTTTCCACGATGCCTTTGACGATTTCAGCGACGAGTTGGTCCATGATTGAGAACGCTTCGTCGAGTGGGAGGTGTGGCACATAATGCAACAACCGGTTGTTGTCAAGCACCAACACAGCGTCTGCAGTTCGTCGAAGCGACTCCAATCCTTCGAGCGCTCGTGCCATTCGTTGACGGCGCTCGACATGGAAGGGTGTGGTGACAATACCGACCACCAAGGCACCAGCGGCCTTTGCTTCTTCAGCAACAATTGGGCAGATGCCAGTTCCAGAACCGCCACCAAGTCCACTTGCAATGAACACTAAATCGGCACCTGTCACGATGCGTCGAATCATTTCTCGGCCAGCCTCAGCACAGCGTCGACCAGTGGAGGGGTCGCCTCCAGCACCAAGACCTCGGGTGATGTGCCGCCCGACCAGGAGTTTCTGGAGCGCACGGGTGTGATCGAGGTGTTGCTTATCGGTGTTGATTGCAACGGTGACAGCGCCTTCAACGCCAAGGTGAGTGATTCTGTTGAGGGTGTTGTTTCCTGAGCCACCGCAACCAACAATGAGGATTCGTGGATTCGGGACGCCAAGGGTTCCGACTTCCTCGTCCATCAGGGCAGTAGCGCCGCGATTCACCGCATCCTTGGCCATTTGACTGACCATATCGGCGAGGGCTCGATTCTCAGCTCCTGAACTTGGCGCACTTGTGGGTCCCATCCCTACACATCCTGATTTCCACAGCCTACTCTTTCCCTACTTAACCGCGTCCATACCCTTGAGGTTTGAGAGGTCGATTTTGCAAGTTGAATTCGCACACCAAAGCACCTGTTTTGCCCTTGACCCTCAACCCTTGATAAGGTACGCATTCGACCGTGGAAAAACGCCGAAATTCGCATGATTTTCACCAACGCCACCGTTCTTGCGATTGATGAGGGTTAAGTAGTGGAGGCAAGTGCGAAGGAATACCTCGCTTAGCTCAGTTGGTAGAGCACCTGACTGTAGTTGTGTAAAAACAAACGTCTCAGCAGACATCAGGGTGTCCCCAGTTCAAGTCTGGGAGCGGGGACCACTTCGTCATGTGCAGCGAGGTTGCCCATGGCATCCAAGAAAACGGGTTCCAACGCTTCATCTTCAAACACAGGTTGTCCCAACGAAAACACGTCTGCCATCCACGGTGACATTGCTTCGAGTTGTAGTTCAAACTCGCTCAATCGCTGGGATACACCGGTGAAGTGATCTGCGAAATCAGCCAGGTGTTGGCTTGCACGCTGTTGTTTAGCATTGATGTCTTGGTACACTCGTTCTGTCGTGGTCGAGTCTGCATGGTTCAAACCTGCAGCAGCATCCACCAATGGGATGTTGTTGTGGTAGCAGTATGTCGCAAAGGCACGGCGGAATCTGTGGATTCCATGGCGTCCATTGTGTGCTTCAACTCCGGCTTCAATCATGATTGTCTTCACACCAGCGCTTAGCCACGAACCGTCTGTGAACAAGGGGAATTCTCCAATGTGCTCGAGGTACTCAGTGTAGGCCTGCCAGACAACTGGGTGCATTGCACGGGTGTACACCTCGCCTTTCCGCCCTCCTTTGGCGAGCCGATAGGTGAAGGATTCCTCATTGAAATCCATCCTTTCAAGGCCGAGTATGGAGCCTTGGCGCAAAGCATAGCAGCAAGCAATGAGGACAT
>OCRI01000267.1_pt1 | contig 12936 bp, 8 predicted proteins | sample 1534641 | NCBI WGS metagenome assembly OCRI01 (sample SAMEA3275473, study PRJEB22092) | marine metagenome | reverse complement strand
AAAATTGAGCTTACCACTGCTTGTAGGATCAAAGGTGTACAATTTGAAGACTTTGCCTTGTTTTACATAGGCGCCTTGAAGAGTAGCGGTGACGACGTCTTCTCCATTTTGTGTCCAAGCAAAACCAGTAAACTCTCCTGCTGTACCTAGATTTTGTTTATCAGTAAATATATATGACAAGTAGGCCCGACCATAAGGGCCAGCATCGCCAGATGCCGAGACCTCAAAAGTCTTTCCTCCATCTCTGGTGAAAGTGGAATCAATCACAAAATTTCCTTCGAAAGAATCTTTGCTTAAGGTCATATCTTGTGCAAAAACACTAAAATGAAAAGTTGAAATTAACAGGGTGAGTAATAGGGCTATTCGTTTCATTAGTAATCCTCTTGTTTAGTTTCTAGTTTAGCTAAAATGGTATCAGAGCTTGATATTCCACTCAAACCTGCATAAAGTGCCGAGCAATTTCCTTTTTGGTCGCTTAAAAAGCCCTTACCGTCGCAATAAGAGATAATACACAGGATTACCCGCTATCTTGCGTTTATTAAAATATCATTCCAACTACTCCAAGAGTCTTTAAATGTTTAAACATGTTGTTAGCGCTTTAGTTTTAATTATCAGTTTGCAAGGCTGTGGTGGAGGGGGAGGCTCTGCTTCAACTCCAGTGGGGCCGCCGCCTGACACCACACCGCCGGTGATTACAATTTCAGGTGATGTTAACGTGAATCATGAGCAAGGCACAGCCTATTCGGATGCGGGTGCAACAGCAACAGATAATGTCGATGGGGATGTGTCTGTAGAGGTCTCAGGTAGCGTTGATGATGCAGTTGCAGGTACTTACACCATCACCTACTCAGCTTCTGACCAAGCGGGTAATTCTTCTTCAGCAACACGCACAGTTCAGGTTCAGGATACTATTCCACCAGTCATTACCTTAAATGGTGAAGCTAGCATAACTATTGAGCAAGGAACGGTATATTTAGATCTAGGTGCTATAGCAACTGATTCGGTTGACGGAGCCTTAGATGTGTCTCTTAGTGGGACAGTAGAAGCCGAGGTTGGAGAGTACACTCTAACCTATACGGCGACTGATGCTGGGGGTAATTCTGCCAGTGTTGACCGTATTGTCACGGTTATTGAGGCTGATACGGGAGGCGAACTAGACATCTTGGATGTGATGATCCTTGAAGGAGGATTAGTTGATGATATCTGGGGAGGAAGCACTTTATTATCATTCTTTGATGAAAAAAATGGCTACGGTGATTGTACAGATGAGGCAGCAGGAACTGAAACCTGTGCCAGTGTTGACTGGGAAGTTGTAGGAGATGAGATCCATGGCGACGTTCTTCAGGTAACCTATCTGCCAGATGCGGGTCATGCAGGGTTGGTCGTCGGTCCAACAGCGGCCGTTGACCTGAGTGATTATACAGAGGGTAGCCTGTCTTTTGATATTAAGATTATAGATGATGGTGCCGCAAATCTGTCTGGCGGTTTTCTAGTTAAAGTAGAGAGTGGTAGTGCTAATTCCGGTGAGTTACCTGTACCCGGTATTAATGCGACAGGGGAGTGGGAGTCAGTCACTTTTGCGGTGTCTTCTTTGACGGCAAGTGGCGCACTCAATCTATCAGGTATAACGGCGCCTATGGTATTTTTCCCGGCATTTCAAACTGGTGCTGGCCTTGTGTATCAAATAGATAATGTTCGCTTTACAGGCATTAGTGATGGCGCAACGCCCCCCACAGATCCATCGGGTGGTGGCCCTAACGGACCGGTTGATTACACTTTGTTGGAATATGGAGCTGGTAACGTTTCAAATGTCATAAACCCAGCAAGTTATCGTTGCGCAGTTGATTACGGGAACTGGATTTATAATGCGGGCTTGGTGGAGCCTGCCATTGCTGCGTGTAATGCCTCTACAAGAATACCTACAGGTACGCCCACGCCACTCCACCCTCAGTTGACTGGTGAAGCGCTAACGAGGCCCGTTCCAACACACAAATGGTGGGGATCAATTCCCTTCCTAGGCGAAATGACAATCGGTGATGCAAATGACCCAGCGTATCTAACACCAGATCCTATTCGCGTCCGAGTTAGTAATAAAGGCGCTCGTGTTATGGGCATTCCAGGTGGATACAAGGTTATAGGAAATTTTCCTCGATACGATGGGCCAGTCCCATTTGATGAGGTTTTTGATGGTATTGCTATCGCAAATTCCGCACATAGCAACTTAAGTGCTTATTTGAAAGATCACAGTGATGGCTCTGTAACTGTGCAGTGGAAATCTGGTGACACAGCAGTCATGGATGCAACATTCGTTCATGGCTCTCCCTATGCTTATTTTAAAGTTTATGAGGGAAATGCTCTCCTTCGGACAAAGGCATCAGATAGCACGGAAAAAGGAACGTTCTACCAAACAGGTGATCACTTGGGCGTATGGACAGATGTATCAGGAGTGAGAAATTCGTTTTTGGTGTCTGGAGAAGGTAATACCACCTTTTCCAATGTTGCAAGTAATGAGATTACCATTAGCAATGCAGCCAATGAATTCACCCTGAGTTATTTGCCAGTGTTAAGTGGCGAGCCCAGTGATGCCATGTCTGGCTTCTTTGCTGCTAATGCTAGGGATGTCGTAGCATCAGTCCATATTGACTATTCAGTAGATCGCTCTACTAACATGGTGACAGTTAGCCACTCTTATGTCGATGAGCAGGGAGCTAGTATTGAAACTATTGCTGGTTTGCATCCTTTGCATTGGAAGCACTCTTCTCAACTGACCTCCGATTATAAGATTCGCAGTGCCCGTGGGATTATCAAGTTTGCTGAACTAAACGAGTTTAGTTATGAGATTCCATATGTCGGTGTGCTACCAACAATGCCCTCAATAGCAAACACTTATGATCAGAGTATTCTGGAAGGCCTAGTGACTGACTTTATTGATCAGGGAGAAGACTCCTGGATTAATAGCACTGATACATACTGGTCAGGGAAGGCATATGGTAAAGCTGCCGAGTTGGCGGCTATTGCTGACTCGATTGGAATGCAGAGTGAGGCAACACAGGTTATAAATTGGTTAAAGGCTCAACTATCAGATTGGTTTACTGCTGAGACTGATGGAGAATTAGATGTTTTTCGTTATTTTGTCTATGACCAGGAGTGGGATACATTATTAGGCCTAGAGGAGGCTTATGGATCCCATCAGCGCTTGGCTGACCATCACTTCCACTATGGTTACTTTGTGAGAGCTGCAGCTGAAGTGTGTCGAGTTGATGCGTCTTGGTGTGGTGATGATCAATTTGGACCAATGATTGAGTTGTTGATTCGCGATTATGCAGGTAGCAAGGACGACGACATGTTCCCATACTTGCGGAATTTTGATCCGGCGAATGGATTTTCATGGGCGGACGGAAAGGCTGATGCCCTGCAAGGTAACAACAATGAGTCCACTTCTGAAGCGGCCAATGCCTATGGCGCGATTGTTCTATATGGTTTGATTACTGGTAATGATGCGCTAATTGAAAAAGGAATGTATCTACACGCATCAACAGCGGCAGCTTATTGGCAATATTGGAATAATATTGATGGTTACAAGAATAGGGGTGGTGACGAGGATAACTTCCCTTCAGGGTATAACAAGATTACTACTTCAATTATTTGGGCTAGTGGTGCTGACTTTGCTACTTGGTTTAGTGGGGCTTATGCTCATATTCTAGGGATTCAAGGACTTCCATCTAGTCCACTAATTTTCCATGTTAGCCAATATTCCGATTATATGGCTGATTATGTAGCTCTTGGTTTGACAGAATCGAGTAATGGGAAACCCTCTGGATTGGGAGATGACCAGTGGCGTGACCTTTGGTGGAATCTATGGGCCATGACTGATGCCGATGCAGCAATTGCAGACTACAACACTGTAGGGCCAAATTATGCAGCAGAAGCGGGAGAGTCAAAGGCTCATACCTACCATTGGATACACACATTTAGTGCGCTCGGTCAATTGAAAACTGGGACTGGTGAATTAACCTCTAACAATCCTGCCGCTTTGGCATTTGATAAGAATGGTACGAGGTCATACGTGGTATACAATTTCACTAGTCAGCCTGAAACGATCGTGTATAGCGACGGGAAAAGTTTTACTGCGGCGCCTCACGCGTTTACTACGGCCAGTTCTGCAGACTAGTAATTCTTCCCACCAATACTCCAATTATCGGGGTATTGGTGCCCATTGCCGGTGCCATTATGGGCTTTACCATCGATTTTAGATTGGATATCACCACGGTTGCCTATGGAGCGTTATTAATGATTTTATCCGGTATTCTCTCCGAGCATCTTCAGTCTAGGGTAGTCAAGTCAACCAAAATTTAATCTTTGATGACATGCACAAGTAGATAGTTCTGATGTTTGTGCTATATTTAATTAGTCGATGAAATATGAGTTTGGCTGGAGTAAAACCAACTTCATTGTAAATTTTATGAGAAGACAAATCTTAGAGAGGGACTACCATGAACAAAATTTTAACAGCAGGACTCGCATGTTTGTTTGTTACCGCATGCTCAGGAAATAAAGAAGAGACGGCAGTTGTTCCCGTAGTTGAGCAAGAAATGACTTGGGATGTTGTTGGGGAGGTTTTTTATAATGAGTTTATTCCTTGTACAGCGGGCCCTGACTTTAGTCCAGCTACCGTCGATGCAATGGTTGCTGAGTGGAGAGCAGGAGGATTAGCTCCTGACCTTCTAGGCGCATGGGGTTATGCACCGGCAAGCGATCAAAATGAGTTCCCTAATGGTTGGTGGGAAGTGAGCTGGCCATCTAAAGAGGCAGCAGATGCTGTATGGGCGCAGTGGGCAGAAAATGAAGAAGCCCAAGCATGGTCAACGAAGTACCAAAGCGTGATGGCTTGCGATGTACCTAGTAAATACGGCTGGGACTTTAAGTTTTATCGCGCGCCAGATAGTTTTGGGCCTACTCCTGAGTCGGGAGAGTTTGCCTCTGCATATATTGCTTGCTCATTTAACGAGGGTAAGGGCTTTGAAGATCTTGAGGCAAGTATAGAGCTCTACAATGGCTGGTTAGATGGTTTAGATCCTGAATCTACAAGCTTTTATGCCTATGGTATCTATCCTGCACGTTCTGAGACAGAAACCAACGGCGTTGACTACTTCTGGGGTAATTTCCATGAGAGTTTCGAGACCATGAAGACAGGTGGTGAAGGCTTTCAGGCTACGGGTGCAGAGGTCCAGGCAGCATTTGATGCTACTGCCACCTGTGTGAATCCTGATGTCTATGATTCTAAGGTGTTTTATGACCCAACGAACCCCGATTTTTCATGAAGGGGTGAGGTAACGCTAAAAGGGCTGCATGTGCAGCCCTTTTTGTTGGACTCTGCTAAAAGACTGACCTGCAAACCTAGATCTGTTTATATGGGTGTCTGAGAATGAATGACTTGAATTTTGTTGCATCAGGCATGATGATCCCCTTCTGATAACAAAATTTTCACTAAGGGTTATTGATGAAGATTCACCAGTTATACACTCAGAGTTTTTTGCGTAACTTCACTTATTTAATGGAGCTTAATGATGGCACTGCCATTGTTATTGACCCTTGGGAAGCGGAAATAGTGAACAGTGTTCTGTCTGATAATAAGCTGCGGCTAACAACCATTATAAATACACATGAACACTGGGATCATACCCAAGGGAATGAGGCGCTTATTAGCGAGCATGGCTGCGATGTTTGGGCTCATGAGAATGGACATGGCAAAATACCAGGCTTAACCAGAATGTTGTCTGCTGGAGAGATTATTGATCTTGAGGCAGGGTCTCAACTCAAGGTACTTAATACGCCAGGGCACACTTTTGCTCACCTATGTTTCTTAGTGATGCAGGAGGGCGAGGCAAAGGCAGTGTTTACCGGAGATACACTTTTTAATGCGGGTGTGGGTAACTGTGGTAATGGTGGTGATGTGGAAGTTATGTATCACACCATTGCAGATCAGTTTCATACGTTGAATGATGGTGTGACCGTCTATCCAGGGCATGAGTATCTGGAAAATAATCTGCGTTTTACTCTGAGTTTAGAGGCAGACAATAAAGATGCACAAGACTGGCTCATTAAAGCCATGGAGGCAGACCCAGCTGTGGCGCCTTTGACCACAACAATAGGTGATGAAAGAAAATTGAATACCTTCTTTCGTTTAAGTAATCAGGTTGTTCGTGAATCTGTTGGGCGTATTGATGGTTCGGATAAAGACGTATTCATTGCTCTGCGATCTCGTCGGGACAATTGGTAGTTTGTGATTTAAAATGTGTCACTAGTAAGCAAAACACAGCTTTCATATAAATTAATAAAGATTTGGAAAATTGCATGACGGTTCGTACACGTATAGCTCCATCGCCTACAGGTGATCCCCATGTTGGTACAGCTTATGTTGCGCTATTTAATATGGCCTTTGCTCGCAGTCAAGGCGGTGAGTTTTTGCTGCGCATTGAAGATACCGATCAAGCGCGGTCTACGCCTGAATCAGAAAAAACGATTCTAGATGCTCTGCACTGGCTCGGTTTGGAATGGGATGAGGGCCCAGATAATAGTGGCCCGAAGGGCCCGTATCGCCAAAGCGAACGCTCAGAAATCTATCGCGCACACGCTGACCAGCTTCTAGAGAGCGGCCACGCGTTCAGGTGTTTTTGTACCCCAGAGCGTCTTGATGAATTACGTGCAACACAAATGGAAAACAAACAACAGCTGGGCTATGACGGTCATTGTATGCACATAGATCAAGCTGAGGCAGCTTCTCGGGCAGCACAAGGTGAATCACACGTGGTACGAATGCGGGTTCCTAGAGAAGGCCAGTGCACCTTTAATGACATGTTACGCGGTGAAATCAGCATTGACTGGGCTCAAATTGATCTTCAGATATTGTTGAAGGCCGATGGTATGCCTACCTACCATCTTGCCAATGTAGTGGATGACCATCTGATGGAGATCAGCCATGTGATTCGTGGTGAAGAGTGGATTAATTCAGCCCCCAAGCATATTTTACTTTACCAATATTTTGGTTGGGATACGCCAGTCTTCTGTCATCTGCCATTACTTCGTAACGTTGACAAGAGCAAGCTATCGAAACGTAAAAATCCAACTAGTATTCTTTACTATCAACGTATGGGTTATCTACCCGAGGCTCTACTTAATTATCTCGGTCGTATGGGTTGGTCTATGCCAGATGAGAGGGAGAAATTTAATTTGCAGGAAATGCTGGCAGAGTTCGATATTCAGCGGGTATCTCTCGGTGGACCTGTGTTTGATGTTGAAAAGCTTAGTTGGCTCAATGGACTGTGGATTCGTGAAGAGTTAACCGATGAGCAATTGGCCGATCGTTTACATGACTGGGCTTTAAATCGTGATGTATTAATGGCTTTCTTGCCCTTTGCAAAACAGCGCATGGAAACCCTCTCAGACATAACCCCATTAGGGAATTATTTGGTGTCAGGCATGCTTCCCATTACAGCGGAACAACTGAAAACTGCTGGTATTGATGAAGAGCCGTTGATGGAGGTGTTGCAGTATTCTCTATGGCGCTTAGAGTCAGTTCAGAGCTGGCAGCGCGACGCTATTTTTGAGGCATTAAAATATGTTGCTGATGCCATGGGAATTAAGCTAAAGCCATTTCTAGCGCCACTATTCATTGCAATTGCTGGAAGCAGCGCATCGATTTCAGTGATTGACTCTATGAATTTGCTGGGTGCGGATATGTCCCGCGCGCGATTGCGTTACGCAATTGAGTTATTGGGTGGTATTGGCAAAAAGAAATTGAAGAAAATGGAGAAGGCATATCAGCAATTGAGCTGAAGGGCTTGCTGTGTGGGACAAGGCTCTTGACTTGGTAAATAGGCATCCCTATCATGCGCGTCTGTTTGGGGCCTTAGCTCAGCTGGGAGAGCGCAACACTGGCAGTGTTGAGGTCAGCGGTTCGATCCCGCTAGGCTCCACCAAAAATGAATCCCTCGCACGCAAGTGCGGGGGATTTTTTGTTCTGAACAATTTTTGGCATACTTATTATTTTGCTTTGATCTAAATGGCACCCGCTAAATAAAATAGGAAGTCGCCCGATTTCATTAATCAATTTTTAAAAGATAGCTGTTTACTACTAATCGATGTACAAAAAGGTTTTGAGGTGTTGTGGGATGATTGGCGGCAGACTTGGACAAAAACCGATCCACGTAAGTTTGATTATACTCTGGCTGGAGAGGGTTTTTTCTAGCTCAGGGTGAAACGAGAGGAGTATACAATACAGCTACAATGGATGATAGAAGATGCCAGATTAGCAGTATTGAGTTGGAGTTGCGTCAGGTGTGGATACTGGAAGTGACAGATAAAACGGGTAAGTACGTTTATGGCAAGCGTCGCCTCTATATTGAAAAGGAATTTTATTATGTTCAGCATCAGGAAATGTATGATCGCGGCAATCTTCTGCGTGTTTTAGATGATGGTAGAGATTGAGATCCGAAAACTGGGCTAGGTATGTGGCGTAATTATTTGGTATGAAATGTTATTAGTAAGCGGTCAAAACAATAGAATTCACATCACAATGGGATGTGCTAAATGAAGATATGGACGATATTTTCGATATTGATTTATTGCGCGACTATCGTTAGCTCTAAGGGAACTCAGTGGCCCTGAACAGAAGTTCAGAGTCAAAGTATTGACATGGTTGGTCTCAAGACGAGAATAGGATAAAAAGCCCCAAAAGACACTTGCTTTTGGGGCTTTACTTAATAGTAATTATCAAGTGCTATTTGGCTGCTTTGATGTCGATAGAAGAATACATTCTATAGTTTGAACAGGACTCAATAACTTCGCCAAGTGCAACGTCCTCATCGGATCCGTTAATCGCTGACCAGTATAGGTCTGCTCCAGCGCCTAAAGCTGATGCCTTGTTCGCATACAGGGCGTAAACATAATCAAAATCACCCTCGGTACCTCCGGCAGAAGGGAAGATCATTTTTCTTCCTAAGTTATCTCCTTCTTCTTTTGCTGCGATGGCAAAGTTTTTGTACGCATTAAAGGCTTGGCGGCCAGTTACCCCTTCTTTCATTTTGCAATCAGAGTAGCGAACCATGCCTATAGTGCCCTCGCCCTCGGGAGCCGAAATTGCCCACTGCCAGGTGTCGACCACTTGAGAGTTTGTTACGGGTAATGTCCCTAGCAGCTTCGCACCACTTGTTAGCCAATTTTCCAACCCAGCATACTGTGCGGTTGGACTAGGCCAGATATTAAGCCAAACCACGTCGTGAGTGGATGTATCATTGATAAAATAGGGCACCAACAGTGATGAAGCCATACTGTCATATAATCCAGACTCGTTTTGCCAGTTTTCAAAATCTTGAGCCCAATCTATGAGATCATCCATATCTTTGCGATCATTGTATGACGCCACATAATATTCTGCTTTATTGGCGACAGGCTCATATTCAAGAGCCTCCTGACCGTAACTAAGCACCGAACCAAGTGCCAGCAGTAAAAATAATATTTTTTTCATGATTTTCCCCTTTACATTAGTATTTTTATGTATGTGTTTCTAAATACTAGCACAAAAAAAATAGCTTATACGTAAATTGGCGCGCGAGTTATAAGGCTTTATTTATGTATAGCCATTTACTCTAAAGTAAAAATCTTCTGGGGTCGGATTGGTATTGTAAGACTGGTCCAAATGCTAGTTGATCATGGTGATATCGAAGTAACGGTGACATAGGTGTTTTTTTTAGTCTATCTCTGGCGATGGGGCTCGAGTGATCTCTGCAGAAATTAATATGTATCTGGGGGCTCCGACTCCTGAGATCCAATCATCTTTTTTAATACTGTTATTTTTCTAAATTTTGCCTCAAACTAGTTGCAATGACTATAGGTCAGTTATAGGCTAACCGGAATCTTGAGGCAAAATTGGCTGGATTTAAGCAGCCATACGGTCGGCATCTGGAAAAAATACAAAGCAAAAGGTTTAAAGATGAGCAATGAATTAAAGCGCGCTCGAACTCAAGACGAGAAATACTTTCGTCGCGTACAGATACTGGAATCGGCAGAGTTGCTTTTTAGAGAAGTGGGCTACGAGTCCTTTTCAATGGGTAATCTGGCTAAAAAAGCAGGCGTGGTCAAAGGTACCCTGTACCTATACTTTAAAACGCGCGAGGAAGTATTTTTAACCTTATATAACCAGAGCCTTATTCGTTGGAGCGGGGTGTTCTTGGATGGCTTGAAGACAGCTATGAGCGACCGTGACTATGCTGAGACCTTGTATGAGACGGCTATGGCGGATGGGAGTTTTGTCCCTCTTTTGGCCCGTCTGGAGCATGTAATTGAACATAATGTGTCGATAGAAAAATTAGTGGAATCAAAGCGTAACTTTATTGAGCGAGTAGGTTGCATTGCTCGTGCCACTGAATCAGCTATCTCTCTTAACCAAACTCAAGCGGCTGAGGTTGTGAGAACCATGGGAGTCCTATTGGTGGGAGCTACTAGAGCAGATCAGGCACCTAATTTAGATGGAGAAGAAATTCCAGAAGATGTGCAGTCTCTCATGGACCTATTTTCATCAAAAACCATGTTTGTTAAAAATGCCTGCCGCATTATCTATGCGATTCGTACTGATAATTGATGGGGCCGAGGTAAGTATTGAGTTCCTTTTGGCATCCAAAAAATATAGTGCTTCTTAATCGTCAAATTCCCCTCTAAAAATAAGTGTCCTGCTGCACAGCCTGTTATAGAATATATCCTTGTATGTTAATGTGGATTCAATCATGGGCAGAGCCTATCAAAATCGTAAAGACTCAATGGCGAAAACGTCTGATGCCAAAGCGCGGGTCTACAGCAAGTATGGTCGAGAAATTTATGTTATTGCGAAATCTGGAGGCATTGATCCTGCGGGAAATTTGAGCCTTCGTAGTGTGATTGATCGTGCAAAGAAGGACCAGGTTCCGACCCACGTTATCGATAAGGCTATAGATAAAGCCAAGGGTGGAGCGGGAGAAAATTTTGAAGTTGCCCGCTATGAAGGTTATGGACCAGGAAACTGTATGGTCATCGTAGATTGCTTAACCGATAACGCAAGTCGAACGTTTAATGATGTGCGGTTATGCTTTACTAAGACAAAGACAAAGATAGGTACTCAGGGTTCTGTCAGCCACATGTTCGACCACTTAACTATTTTGAGATTTTCTGGTCAGGACGAAGAAGAGGTTTTAGATGTATTGCTGATGGCTGATGTTGACGTGGTTGATATCGAAAATGAAGAAGGCATGCTGACGGTTTTTGCACCCCATACTGAATCATTTAAAGCCAAGCAAGCACTAGCCGAATCCTTTGGCGAGATTGACTATGATGTCGATGAAATCCAGTTTATAGCGCAGAACACAACCTCTTTACTAGGAGAGGATGTTGATGTTTTTGCTACTTTCATGGATATGTTGGAAGATCTTGATGACGTTCAAAATGTATTCCACAACGTGGCATAATTGAACAAGATCCAAGATTGGCGCGTACAATCTTCAGACACTGATTTCTGGTGTGCAGATGTTTTCAAGAAGAGGTTCAGCCACACATGAGTAAACGCCTTACTGTATTGTCACTTTCCTTGTTATGGATTGTTTCCTCCTGCGGTGGTGGTGGCTCCTCAAAACTGCCTACTGTGATACCTCCATCTCCTGAGCCAGTTGGAGAAGTTATACAGCTAGAAAGCGAGGTCTCTATAGGTCAGTCGACTGAGCTTGTCTTGTATGTCCCTGAAAATGACCTTACGAGTATCAGCTGGCGTCAAACTGCAGGTGCTGATCTCGAATTTTATGCCAAGGATAGCAAGGTGATCGGTTTCAGTCCCACTGAGTCTGGGAGCTATGGGGTAGAAGTTGATTACACGATTGATGGTTCCACCACAAATACAATCTCGCACACTTTCACTGTTGATGACAACCAGAGTCAACTGAGTGTGCGTCTTGGCCATGCGGTTGCAGAAGGTAATGCCGTGTCCCTTTTAAGCTATGCCACTAATGATTCTGAATCGAATGAAATCGACAAGAGCTCTTGGCGATGGACCCAAACGAAAGGGCCGACTGTAGTATTCTCAGAACTTACCACGAATGGTCAAGTGGCGGTATTTTTCGATGCACCCAATGTAGATCAGGATACTGTGCTTGAATTTTCTCTGGAAGGGGAGATCAGCGGCCAGAGTCATAGTGATGAAATTGCAATATTGGTCGAAAATAGCAACATACAAGTCCCACTGGACGATGCACCGTTCACTAGCCGGGTTGCTGATGTATTTTTGTATAACCCGAATTCTCCGGCAGGAGAACAACTAATCAGCTGTGTTTATTCCAATAACACTAGATATGATGATTGTACTTTCGGCCAGTCACCGCTAATAGCGCAGATCACTACGACACCAACTGTTGATGATATTATGAACAGGGTGATTGTGTCCCATCAATGGATGGGCGATCAGTTTAAGAAGTTCCTAGAAAACTACGATACTAATGATGACTTTAAAAACCTGTTGCGGGCAACTACTGCGGTTGTGATCTCTTATGATGTTAGGCCCTCTTTTTATAGTCCCACACTTGGTGCAATTTACCTCGATCCAGATGATCTTTGGGAAACACCTGCTCAGCGGGATACGATAAATCAGGCGCCAGATTACCGGGCAGGCTTTGGGGCTGAATTACAGTTCGAGATGCCTTGGCGTTATGTAAAAGACAACGCCTATGCCTATTATTCGTACCCATTACGCTACCGGTTATCTCGATCTTTGGATGACTCTGAGTACTCCTTTGCTAGTCTGCTATATCACGAGTTAGCTCACGCTAATGATTTTTTTCCAAGTACTCGCTGGTTGACTTACTCTAACTCAACCACTGTATATGACGCAGTTGTCGAGGTTTTTAATGCAAATCAAATTGT
>OCRI01000251.1_pt1 | contig 13758 bp, 10 predicted proteins | sample 1534641 | NCBI WGS metagenome assembly OCRI01 (sample SAMEA3275473, study PRJEB22092) | marine metagenome | reverse complement strand
CAGTTGGTGGGCCCTCAGATCGAGATTCATTTAAGTGGGCGAATCGTCTTTGCTCCAACTCTGAAAACAGCGCAATTATCGAAATTACTGTGGGTGGGTTAGTTTTAGAGTCATCTATCGAAACCTACTTTGCTGTAACAGGCGCGTCTATTCCCTTGAGTATTAACAAGATACCTCGCAGTACCTGGACGCTTCATAAGGTAAACATTGGAGATCGAATAGAGATCGGTTTTGCAACCGTGGGTAGTCGCTGCTATTTATCTGTGGCCGGTGGTTTCGATATCGCCCCAGTATTTGGAAGTTGCTCAACCGTCACTAGAGAATCTATTGGCGGGCTGCATGGTGATGGCCGAGCAATTGAAGCAGGCGATTTCCTACCCTGCTCTTCAGGCTTACTTGGCGCACCTTGGTGCCTGCCCAAGGAGCAAAGGCCTGTTCATGTGGAAACCGCGCAATCTATTACAGTACTAAGGGTCATTCTTGGCTACCAGCAAAATTATTTCACTGAACAGCAAAAAAGACTGTTTTTCAGCTCTGAATACACAGTTTCGGAGCGTAATGACCGTATGGGATCTCGTCTTATCGGACCCTCTATCAAGCCCTCTGCAGGAGGCCTCTTGTCTGAAGGCATTTGTCTTGGGGCAATCCAGATTCCTGCTGACGGTCAACCAATAGTTCTCTTGCATGACCGTCAAACCATAGGAGGCTATCCAAAAATAGGGTCCGTTTTGTCACTAGACCTAGATAAATTAGCGCAGCTACCAACACAAAGTCTGGTCAAGTTTGAATCAATTAGTATAGAAGAAGCGCATAACCTGCTTCATCTGGCTAAAGCTCGACAACAACGAACCAGGCCTATCGTTGATATCAATCTGCTTTCTGAGCAGATAGAGCAACTAATGGTTGCTTCAAATCCTCGTGGCATGCAAACAGTAAGCAATGCCGTTCAGTCTGGCTCATATAGGCGCGCTGCAGAGACTATTGTTGCTTGTAAGGAAACTGTTTTAATTGGAACAGGATTCCCCGTGAAGGGTACTTTTGAGACCGATGGCCCCGTTGGCGCTATCGCGCTTTATCACGCCATAAAACGCATGGGTGGAAACCCCATAATGGTTTGTGATGCGCCTCTGGCAAAGCTATTCGAAAAATCATTTACTACCCAAGAGATACATTTTGATCTAGATGAGACCCAATCAATTCTTGAGCGTCATAATCCTTCATTAATTATTTCTATTGAGCGCCCTGGCCAAGCAGCCGATGGGCGTTATTACAATATGCGAGGCGTAGATATCTCGAAACATTGCGCTAACTTTGATCGCTTTATGTCTCTTGCGACCTGTCCAACTATCGCCATTGGTGATGGTGGAAATGAAATCGGCATGGGGAATATTGGCAATGCTCTCGCTAAACTCGACATTCAGCCATCTACCACCACCTGTGATGAGCTTTTGCTAGCAGACATCTCTAATTGGGCTGCCCACGGCCTCTTAGCATTGGTCTCAGTTCTAGCAGAAGAAGATATGTTATCGGATTGGGACAATGATGCAGTCTTAAGATTTTTATCCGACGCTGGCAGTGTGGATGGAGTAACCGGTGAGAATACTCTGACAGAGGACAGCGTTGCCTCTTCAGTTAGTCAACAATTAGTCAAAGATCTCCAGACCTTGTCAGGATTTTAATATCTGTCGAAAACCACAAGCTAAGGCGTCGATTTACAAGGTAAACCTGTTTATCTGTTTTATGGTTGGTTTCGTTTGTTTAAGGTTTAAATCCGATTTCCTTTGTCTAAAAGCACCTCTACTGCTACTATTTTCAGTCCGGTTTTATTTGCGGAGCCGTATAGTGCTGGAACACAAAGACGTAGGCTACAAATCCAGAGGACAGTGAGATCTATGAGTATCGCTTTTTTAAATGATTCATATATGCCTATAGGTGAGGCTAAAATTTCACCGCTAGATAGAGGGTTTTTATTCGGCGACGGAATCTATGAAGTCATACCCTCCTACGAGGGCAAGCTACTTGGCTTTACCGGCCATATTGACCGCATGCTAGATGGTTTAGCGGGCATCGGTTTAGGCTTAGACTGGACCCACGATCGATGGAAATCTCTGTGCCAAGAATTACTCACTCAGAATGGTAACGGCAATCTTGGGATCTACCTACAAGTCAGTCGCGGGGCTGATAACAAGCGATATCATGCATTCCCAGAAGCAGTTGCGCCTACAATATTCGGTTTTACCTTCGCTATTCCCTCCTCCCCCATTGCTGACAGAACCGCAGCCAAACGTTATAGCGTTATAACAACTCAAGATCTCAGGTGGCAACGTTGCCACATAAAATCAACTGCGTTGCTGGGGAACGTGTTGCATTTTCAACAGGGGCATGAGCAAGGCAATGACGAGGCATTACTCTATAATGCTAATAACGAACTGACCGAAGCCAGCTCATGTAACGCCTTTATCGTGAAAGATGGCGTGGTAATTACTCCACCTCTCGATAATCAGTTACTCCCAGGAATAACGCGTAATATGTTAATCGATATATTGCGAAAAGACGGCTCCATACCCGTAGAAGAACGTGTGGTCAGTATGAGTGAAGTCCATGCAGCTGACGAAATTTGGATTACTAGTTCCACTAAAGAAGTTGGGGCGGTTACAACAATTGACGGTAATCCAGTGGGCACTGGTGACATAGGTGATACCTGGATAAAGGCTCAAACTCTATTCTCCAACCACAAATATGATTATTAGGATAGATATGCATCATGGCTAGACCCACGGTAGCAATTATTGATCGCCAAGCACTGCGTGATAACTTCATGTTGGCTCAATCTTTAGCTCCTGATTCCCAGTCTATGCCAATGGTAAAAGCCAATGCCTACGGTCATGGAGCTCTGGAGGTCTGCGGTGCACTCGCTGATATGGCTCCTGCATTTGGAGTTGCCTGCATAGAAGAGGCGATTGCACTGCGTGAAGCCGGGGTAAAACAGCCGATTTTGTTATTGGAAGGCACCTTTTCCAAAGATGAAGTCGCTATTGCCGCACAAAATGATTTTTGGCTAATGGTTGAAAACACCGACCAAAAAGAAGCCGTGTTAACCGCCTCCATAGATCGACCAGTCATTGTGTGGCTTGGTGTCGATACCGGCATGCACCGCCTAGGTTTTCAACCTGGTGAAATTAACACTCACTTCAACGAACTTAAAACAAGCAACAATGTCGCAGAAACGATGGTAATAGCATCGCACTTTGCCTGTGCCGATGATCTACAGAGCAAAGCAACTGACGAGCAGCTAGAGTGTTTTGATCAATCTGTCAGCTCACTAGACATCGGCTCCGGACATGCTTTTTCTCTTGCCAACTCCGCTGGGATTCTAGCCTGGCCAAAAAGTTACAGAAACTGGCAACGGCCAGGCTACATGCTCTATGGCAACTCCCCCTTCTCAGTCAATCAAGAGAACGCTGATCAACTCAAGCCTGTAATGACCTTTGAGTCAGCTATTATTTCAGTGCGTCAGATTGCCGCAGGAGAGTCCGTTGGCTATACAGCTAACTGGACAGCTCAGAGAGTATCTTCCATCGCAACGATCACCGTAGGCTACGGTGATGGCTATCCTCGGCAGGCACCTAATGGCACTCCAGTCCTGATTAACGGTGTTCGCTGTCCACTTGTCGGTCGAGTATCTATGGATATGATTACTGTGGATGTTACAGACCTAGATAACGTCAATATTGGTGACAAAGCCACACTTTGGGGGCCACAACTACCAGTCAACGAAGTTGCCGCTTTCTGCGACACTATTGGTTATGAGTTACTAACGCGTATGCCAGCTCGAGTCCCGAGGCTTTATATCAACTAAACGTTTATCTCGATCGCTGTCTCGGACTTAACGTCCTGAATAACAACATAGGTGTGGGTCTGGCTGATATCGCTGATTGAAGCAAGTTTCTCACCCAAAAAACGCTGATAATGTTGCATGTCAGTGACTCTTATCTTGATCAGGTAATCAAAACCACCCGCTACCATCTGGCACTCTTGCACCTCAGGTAAATCCAACATCTGTTGGTTAAAACGTTTAAATGCCTCAGTGGTTGAGTTTGTCAATTGAATCTCAATGTAAGCACAAAGAGCGGCATTGGCTTTTACTGGGTCAATAAGGGCCACATACTCGGTGATAAAGCCATCTTTTTCCAAACGCTTTACTCTCTCCAAGCAGGGTGTAGGGGTCAGATTAACTCGACGAGCTAATTCAACATTAGCGATCCGACCATCTTTCTGCAGTACATTCAAAATACGCCTATCAATTCGATCAAGTTCAGTAATAGTTTTCATTGGCTACCCTTTCGGTTTATTCACTCTGAACCCTCGGCTGAGAGAATATCAAGCTCTATGCCACAAAATCCCAGAATTTTAATCAGCATAATATCTCATAAATTTGTATTTAGTAATATTAAACCCTGCAAAACTACCAAAATTGGAGGGTTATACTAAGCTATTTAGGACAAAATACAGCATATTCGTTCACATGAATTTAAGGTATTTAAATGAAGCTTAGCGAGCTCCGCCAACAAATTAGACAAAAAGAACATCAAGGCGAACATGAGTCTGTTGCTCAGTTATTGCACGGGAATCCTTTGTCTACTGAAGCCAGAGAAAGAGTTTTGAAAGCGTCGCAGCAGTTAGTGACTGAATGTCGAAATGAAAAAAATAGTGGTGGAACTCTTGATGCATTCTTACTCGAGTTTGGATTAGCCAATGATGAAGGCGTAGCACTGATGTGTCTAGCGGAAGCATTGCTGCGCGTTCCCGATGATCTCACCGCCGACAGGTTGATTGCCGAAAAAATTCAAGGGGGTAAATGGTCCGACCACCGCGGCCAATCCGAATCCTTATTTGTTAATGCCTCTACGTGGGGATTAATGTTAACCGGACACATGGTTAGTTTGGATTCAAATATTACCACCCAAACAGACACCTGGTTAAAGCGCCTAACAGCTCGCATGGGAGAGCCAGTTATTCGTTCGGCCGTTATGCAGGCCATGCGCATTATGGGGGGGCAGTATGTGCTTGGGCGATCAATTCAAGAAGGAATCAAACAAGGCATTAAACATAATGGACCAAAGGCTAAGTTTTCGTTTGATATGCTTGGTGAGGGTGCCAGAACTGAAGCTGATGCTGAGGCTTACTTTCAGGCCTACAGCACCGCTATTGAGCAAATTGGAATCTCTAACGCAGGGAGCCCAGACAGTGTAAACGATGCTGATGGCATTTCCGTAAAATTATCAGCGTTACATTCGCGTTATTATTTTGCGCAATATCAAAGAGTAATGGAAGAGTTATTACCTCGTATCAAGGCGCTCTGCTTGCAAGCTAAAAAACACAATATCGGGCTGTCCATTGATGCAGAAGAATCTTATCGCTTAGATATTTCTCTCAGTATTTTCGAAGTACTGGCTTCTGACCTTGACTTAGAAGGCTGGCAAGGTCTGGGATTTGTTTTGCAGGCCTATCAAAAACGAGCGCCAGATACCGCAAAATGGTTGATTAAACTGGCCCAAAATACAAAAAGACGTTTGATGGTACGTCTCGTTAAAGGTGCCTACTGGGACGCTGAAATTAAACATGCTCAAGAGCTTGGCCTGAAAAGCTATCCCGTCTTTACCCGAAAATCCAACACCGACCTGTGTTACCAGCACTGCGCTGAATTATTATTAGCTGCACCTGAAGCAATATTCCCCCAATTTGCTACGCATAACGCCTACACAACGTTAATCATTCTTGAACTTGCCGGCAACCAGGATTTTGAATTTCAGCGGCTCCACGGCATGGGCCATAGCCTGTATAGACAGCTAATTAAACAATATCCTGACACAACCATACCTGTTCGCGTGTACGCACCAATCGGCAACCACAAAGATCTTCTGCCTTATCTTGTCCGCCGTTTGCTTGAGAATGGCGCTAATAGCTCGTTTGTGAACCGATTTTTAGACAAAAAAACCCCTGTGGAAGAATTGCTGTCCGATACTCGAAATGAAGTTATGGAAACCTTCCCTTATGAGCACAAAATGATACCCGTACCTGAGCTCTTATTTGAAAGTGCAAATGAGCCCCGCAAAAATTCAAAGGGTATTGATCTTGATTCACCTCTAGAGACAGAAGATCTGTTAGCGGTAGTACAAAAAAAATCTAGTGATCTCTTTACTGTCCATTCCCTAATTAATGGCATTAGCTCTGGCATTGCTCTTCAGGACCACTTCAATCCGGCTGACAACAATCACTTATTGGGTCAATACAGCACGGTGGAAGAAGAAGATATTCTGCAAGCAGTTGAATCTGCCTATAGTGCTCAGCCTCACTGGGACCTTCTGGGCCACCTTAATCGTGCTGACATCTTGGACACCGTGGCAAACTCTATGGAACAGGAAACTGCCGAGATGATTGCCATTATCGCTTCTGAGGCAGGTCGAACGCTAAATGATGGCCTCTCTGAAGTGCGCGAAGCTATCGACTTCTGCCGATATTACGCTCTACAATCTCGTCAAATATCTCAAGAACAAGGGGCTAACTATACTGGCCGAGGTGTATTTTTATGCATTAGTCCCTGGAACTTCCCTCTAGCGATTTTTACCGGTCAAATTGCTGCTGCGCTGGCCGCAGGTAATAGCGTTATTGCCAAGCCAGCCATGCAAACTCCAATAATTGCGAACTATGCTGTGAAGCTTTTTCATAGAGCTGGCGTTCCGAGTAATGTGCTGCATTTGTTACTTGGTAGCGGATCTAAAATTGGCAACCTCTTACTTGAGGACGCTCGAATTTCGGGTATTGCTTTCACTGGATCAACAGCAACCGCACTAAGAATCAACTATCAACTAGCACAACGCGCGGGTGGCCCCGTGCCATTTATCGCTGAAACAGGCGGTCAAAATTGTATGGTCGTAGATTCTACCGCTCTGCCCGAGCAAGTAGTTGACGATGTTATTACCTCTGCATTCTTAAGTGCAGGGCAACGCTGCTCTGCGTTACGCGTGCTCTACATTCAAGACAATATTGCCGACAATGTACTTATCATGCTCAAAGGTGCGATGGACTCAATGCACGCCGGTGACCCTCGCCTATTGAGCAGTGATTTGGGGCCCGTCATCGACTCTGGTGCTGCAACAGAACTTCATGAGCATATAGAGCGTATGAACAAAGAAGCCACGCTAATCGCCAAAGTCGAACTTGGTCCTAAGTGCAAAAATGGTAGTTTTGTCGCACCCCATGTTTTTGAACTACAGTCTATCAACCAATTAGATGATGAGGTATTTGGTCCGATACTACATGTGATTCGATATTCAGCAAAAAACCTTGGCGAAGTCATTCATCAAATCAACGAAACTGGCTATGGCCTTACGCTAGGCGTTCATAGCCGTATTGAAGCTTTCGCAGAAACAGTGTTTCGTAACACCATCGCTGGCAACACTTACATCAATAGAAATACTGTCGGCGCAGTTGTGGGTGTTAATCCTTTTGGTGGTCGCGGTCTCTCAGGCACTGGCCCGAAGGCAGGTGGCCCTAACTATTTATATCGATTCTCTAACGCAGGTACTATAGGCGATCAATCCAGTACTAACTTTACTTTTAATCATGACTGCAAGCCCCTTTCTCCTCAATTATCTGACTCAGTACAAAAGGCAAAAACAGCGATGGCCAAATGGACACATACATCAATTCAAGAGCGCGTAACCATGGTGCTCAAAGTAGGCGAGGTCATCACGGAAACCTCTTTAGAAGCGTTGGTTAAAGATAAATTATCCCACCCCCTTTATCTGCCCGGTCCAACTGGCGAAAGCAACCAACTAAGTCTCCATGGCCGAGGCGTAATGATATTAATCATTAGAGATGAAGACCCCGCGATGCCTATAACATTGCAAATTGCCAGCGCCCTACTCTGTGGTTGCTCCTTGCTCATCTGCGCAGGTATGCATCACCACCAAATGGTAATTGACGTACTCAGCCATTACAAAATGTTAGGCCTACCCAAAAGCATGTTGCAAACCGTAGCTTTGGACGATAGCGCCTCCCTCATTCAGAACCCAGATATTGCAGGCGTGATTGCTAACAGCTTTGGAGCCAATAGCAAAGCACTACGCCAAGAAATGGCTAAACGCTCTGGCTCTATTATTCCCCTGATTGAATGGCCCAAAATCAATGCTGATTATAATTATCACTGGCTTTTGGGCTTTTTAAGTGAAAGAACTCGCACCGAAAACCTGGTCGCTCGCGGGGGAAATACACAATTGTTTAATCTGAGTGAATAATGTCAGCTAAAACTGCCATTCGGTGCGCCCAGCAAAACTGTCGGCATTATTTGTTAGTCGAATAAAGGATGGTGCTGCGCGGTAAAAAAAACTCTTTGCAAAAGCCGCACCGATTAACTTTTCTTGCTTGGTTTGCGGATTATCGATCAAGGCTTTTATTTCAGGAAATCGACTAAAGTATAGGGCTTCAATAGGTCCGGTCTCAGCGTCATCAACTCGAGTAATAGACACTTGTATCTGAGCACCACGAATTGATTGCCACTGGCCAGTGTAATTTGAATAAATAGACGCCGCAGCAACATCACCTTCAGTCAAGGCAGTAGTATGCCTGCTGTTAGCTGAAGACAAAAAGTACAGCGTAATTTGGTCTTGGGCTGTGTCAGCGACATAAAGAACCGGAGCGGACCAATCACCCTCAGCATCATGGGTTGATAGAGTTAATACCGACTCTTGATGCAAGAATTGATGTAGTTTATTGATGTCTTTAGACATTACCCTGCCAGCGTTTTAGGCTGTCGGATTCAATATCAAACAAATCAAGCACTCTTGCTACGGAGTGATTGATAATGTCGTCTACCGTCTTGGGTTCAGTGTAAAAAGCAGGCGCTGGTGGGCAAATAATAGCCCCTATCTGGCTAGCTTTTAACATCAGCTCGCAGTGGCCAGTATGCAGAGGGGATTCACGGGGGACAATGACTAACTGACGACGCTCTTTGAGCATTACATCGGCCGCACGAATAATTAGATTTTCCGCATATGAGTTGGCAATGCCAGATAGCGTTTTCATCGAGCATGGCACCACGATCATGCCAGCAGTCTTGAAGGAACCACTGGCTATACTGGCACCAATATTTTTGTTGTTATGTACCTCATCGGCCAGGGCCTCAACATCGGCCACCGACCATTCTGTCTCAATGCCTATGTTCATCTTGGCCGCTTGGCTGAGAATTAGATGAGTCTCAACCACAGGGTTCTGCGCTAGTACTTCAAGCATTCGGATGCCGTAGATGACACCACTTGAGCCAGACATACCCACAACTATACGTTTCATTTATTGCTTCCCAACACGACTACACCAATATTTTTTAACCACAACGCCGACCATTTTGCCTTATTTAACAGTAGGTTGATAGCGCAACCTTCAGCAGAACAGTAAATCAACTAGCTAAACACTAATCTTCTATGGAGTCTAAAGAGGATCCCATATGTTTATGAGGTTAGTACAACAATACCTTCGTTGGGATTCATATTACCCACAACTACATCATCATAGACCTTAGAGAAATCATCAAACCCTGATACTTCTTCTACACGCATCCAACCTGCACTCTGTTGCATTCGGGTCATCATAAATGCTCCTGTACGCTGGTTGAACCCGTCTTGTCCCCAATCTCCAATGCGTTTTTGCACGTGTGCTGGGGCAAAGAAAAAGCTACTTCGTTCTCGGTTAATTTTTGCCGCCAAAGGATCGTTATCAGCTAGTGTTTCCCAGTGAGTCATACCAACGCTGACACAACTAAGCATGTTGTCACCCAGCGACCCATGCAGAGCGCCTAACACTGCCCTATTACCAGCCATATCCACCATAACAGTAGGCTTACTGCTATTGATAGCGTCTAACTCGTCATAACAGACAATCTCATTGTAACAGCCGAGAGACTGCACAAAGTCATAGTTTGCTCTAGATGTAATACCCACAATCGTTGGCGCACCTTCACCATCTGCCAAGCCTTGGGCCATTCCAATTGCCGTTTTACTAGACGCACTTAGGACAAGCACCTGCTCGCCACCATAATAGCTTTCTTCTTGCAATGAATCGCACAAACAGAATGATGTAACGTGCAGTGGGTTTAACAAGGCACGAATATTGTCCATGGACTGATCATAATTAGACTCAGCAGCCAGCCTGAGGTAGTTGTTGTAGACTGCCGGAAGGTCAGCACGATGAGTAGCGCCATCCACAAAACGAGCATCAGAAACTTTAATTGGCGACATTATAAGAAAGTCCGACGGAGGGAAATATCCATAAATTCGCTCTCCAACGGGTAAACCGTCGACCTTTGAAGCTGTGATTTCTGCGAAACCCCAAACTGGTAGGCAGCCCCATTCGTCGCTGGCATTATCCTTGGCGGGGAAAAACTTCCAATAACCAATCGTATTACCTGCCGCTCCATAGGTGACATTATTAGCAGTGAAGGCGAAACGCTCAATATGCACCAAAATATCGCCTTGGGCCAAATTAGCAAGGGCTTGTCCTATATCAGTCTCTACAACACGAGACTTCGTCAGATCATTCTTATAGGTTTGAAATTCACTCATTTTTAGCTCCTTCAGCTAGCTCAACATTAAATTGCTGTAACTTCGTAATAGCAGGCATCGCATTGCTTTGTATGCGTTTCAAGATATTCACTTTTTCGTCATCATCCTGGTCTACGCTGCTAATTAGTTTAGTAAACCCATCCAACCTATTATTTTTAATCCACTGACGCAATGATTTATCTTGGGTCCAATTAAACTGGTTCATCATCATGGCCAGGGTCATGGGGATAAAATCAACATCATTGTTCGGCAAGGGCACCAACGAGCAAAGCCGATTTTTTTCAGCCTCATCTTTGTAATTAACCTCAACATAAGCTGCCATGGAAGCACTAAATGCAGGCTGATAAGCTCTTATCATTTGGGGAGTAATGCAATTACCATCAAATATTGGAACCGGTTGCTTATGTCCAAAAGATCTCTCTAAACTCGCGGAGCAGTCTACATGGACATGATTTTCGCTGATCGCAATTTTACCTTCAGCTAAAACAATGTGGTCTGCCTCGATTGCTTTGACATGACCCATACGTACAATATTTCTAATACGCTGTAATTGCGCAATCTCTCCCTGACTTATCGTAGCGGCATGGAACATGCTAGGTCGGATATTCTTATCCAAACGCACCAAATAGCCACCTTCCTCAAGACGATCGAACATATCTTCGATTGAAGTAGCCCCACCGATAGCTTCATATTGAGCAGCCAGTGAGCCTACCGAGAAACTAAAAAACTCCTCTGTCGGCTGGGTATTGGCTCGATCAAGTAACCAGGCATCACGAGATCGTATCCAAGTGATATCATCTGGATCAACTTCTCTCTCAAGAAGCCACAGACAAGCATCTATGCCGGTTTTACCCCCTCCAATGACAACATACCCCGCTGGCTTGTTAGTAACCTTAGGAAGGTCGTTAATGGGCATAAAGCTCACACCTGGCGCTATGGAGAAGTTAGGAGTGTGGGTAGATGGTACTGCGATGGTCAAAAACGTAGCATCGACCAATTTTTTGTAAACAACAGAATGTTCTTTGCCGGTGAGTTTAGACCTAAACTTGCCGTCCCCTTCATATTCGCACATTGGGAAATACTGCACTCTGCCACTAGCTAAAAAACGCTGCCTCATTACATCATCAAAGTAAGCAAGTAATTCAGCACCAGTAGCAAGATCACTCATACCCTTGTTTAAACCAATATGATCAATTTCACCGCGGCTTAGCTCTTTGGAACTAACTCCAAAATACGCAGAAGGTTGATGTAAAGTGACAAAAGGGTACGCCAAATTCCAGTGACCACCAGGTTTGGCATAACGATCAATAATAATGATATTTGCATCGGTTTCGGTAAATAGCGTGTCCGCAAATGCCATTCCTACTAGACCACTACCTACTATTAAGTAATCAGTTTCCAAAAAATCGTTCAAGAAAGCTCCTCGACAATGAACTAATATCCCTCAATCGCCATACTAAAAAAATCACATCTTTAATCATTATTGCGCGCTATCATAATGAGTAACTGCGTTTATAAAGCAGTCATATGGGGATTGGCTTCGACCACGTATAGCTTGCAGCACATCATGGTATCTTCTTAATATTCGATAGCCAATAGACTTGGTGATGAATTTTCCCGTTATAAGCAATTTAGGCTATTATTGTTTCCATCAAGGAGTTCTTCATGCGATACACGCTTTTTTCTACACCGATACTTAGCCCTACTCTGCGCATCATATCTAGGGGTATTTTGAAAGTTATTCGATGGCGAGTTAGTGGCTCTCTTCCTGAAGATCAGAAAAAATATGTACTCATTGTGGCGCCGCACACTTCAAACTGGGATTTTATATTATTTGTTTTAGCCGTATCTGTTCTGCGCTTAAAACCTAGCGTGCTGATTAAAAGCACCCTATTTGTCGGACCCTTGGGTTGGTTTTTACGCTACTGCGGAGCTATTCCCGTTAATCGCAAGCAAGCGAGCTCACTAGTCAACTATATTGCTGGTATCTATCAAGAACGTGAAGAATTTGTCTTAATTATTACTCCGGAAGGCACAAGAAGCCCCAATGCCAATTGGAAGCGTGGATTCCACCATGTAGCAACAACTGCAGAGGTGCCTATCCTCGTGGTCTATGTGGACAGCGCAACGAGGACCATTGGTATAGAAGGGCTTATGGAGCCCACTGGAGATGTAGATACAGATCTTCGTGAACTCAAAACTTTTTTTGACACCAAAAGCGGCCTTAAACCTAAAAATTACGCCTCCTAGATTTCTGCATGTCTGGTATTATCTATTCTGATCTAACTACCTCACAGGCATGACCCATCGACGATCTGATACTAAATTGGCTTAACAGCAACAAACAAAATGCTTGGATGATGATTCCTGCATTGGCTTTCCTTGAGGCCTGCCCCGGGATAGGCCTTTTTGTGTCTGGGGTAATTCTATTAACCGTTAGTACCCTTCTTTACACAGAACAGATTGCTACGCTATCACAGATACTACCCTTAGCATTCGGTGGCGCATGCCTATCAGATCACCTTGGATTTTACGTAGGTCGCTGGTTTGGACCCAAACTTCATCAGACTGCATTTGCACAGAAAAGAATGTCTGAGATAGCTAAAAGTGAAGCCTTTATTTTGAAATATGGCACGCTTTCCGTAATCGGTGGTCGCCTCATTCCCGCAGTGAGAAGCCTTGTACCAATGATGATAGGTATTAGCGGGACCTCTCGACTCAAGTTCTCACTAGTTGACCTTGTGGCCTGCGCTGTTTGGATAACTGGCTTGGGATTGTTAATCGTGGGTATAGAATCTCTGATGTCATAAGGACGTCAATTCAACTGCTCTCTAATTTTGACTACACCTTAGATACCTCCGTCTTACCATCTGAACGATGAACTATGTTTCTCCCCTACTGGGTTTCTGATGAATGCGCTTTTGCCTTATTGACAAATTATAAATATAACGATACCCTTATATTAAAATATTTTGATATAAAGAGTTATGAAAAATCAAGGCCAACTCGACACCGTTCTTGCAACCGTCAAAGCTTTAGCTGATTTGACGCGTATCCGCCTTGTCTATCTTTTACAAGCTGGTGAGCTAAGTGTAAATGAAATCGCTCTTACACTGGAGCAAAGCCAACCAAGAGTTTC
>OCRI01000241.1_pt1 | contig 14167 bp, 13 predicted proteins | sample 1534641 | NCBI WGS metagenome assembly OCRI01 (sample SAMEA3275473, study PRJEB22092) | marine metagenome | reverse complement strand
ACATTTACTTCATTGGTGACGATCAGATGTTGGGTATCTTTGTCGGCCTTTGGGCTCCAACACTCATCCTGGCAACCAAAGAGTTCCAGGTGCTGTTGGACGGACCGTCTGGCGAGTGATTCACCGCAGGACCTTGGCTTGAACCCAAATCCATCGTGGATTTGATTCAATCAAGACGGATGCTTAAGCCATCGGCAAATGCTTCACTGAAGGCGCGATTCCCAGATCCTCAGGGAAGAACATCGTTGCTTCAGGAATCGGGATTGGTGAAATCTCCCTCCCCACAAGAGCCACACGGCTCGGGCGGGAATCAGAGAGCACTTCCCGGTTGGTCAGGGGCGCAATTTTGTTGGAGAAATCCATGATGTCTTCATGGCTTGGCATGTTCTCAATGCTCAAGTTTTCTCGGCTGTGTCCAACGAATACGTAGCCCTTGTTTTCGATGTAGTCAGGATCGGCTCGGTTGTCCAATGCAGCAAACTGCTCGATGTGCTTGTCCGACATGTTGACGCCCTTCATCAGTGTATGACGCGCGACAATTCTGGTGTCGAGTGATGGCAGAAGGTCGATGGTTTCCTCGAACTTATCCCAGGCGTTACCGTTCCATTTTGGCTTGCATACAGCATCGAAGACTTCCTTGTTAGGCGCATCGACTGAGACATACAATTGGGTCGGTAGGGTGTCCAACTTCTCAATCACTTTTGGAAGGGTTCCGTTGGTGACAAGCATCGTTGTCATGCCGTGCTTGTGGCACAGATCCATGTATTCTGAGAGGCGGGTGTAGAGGGTTGGTTCACCATTCAGAGAGATGGCGACGTGCTTTGGGTTCTGAGCGTCCAACCACTTTTCACGAGGCACCTTTGGGTTGCCACCAAAGCCAGACAGCAACCGACGCTGAGCTCGTACTGATTCGTAAAGCAACTCAAGCGGGTCTTGATCGGTTAACTCGAGCGTGTCCATGTGTGGTTCTCGCCAGCAGTAAGTGCAAGCAAGGTTGCACTGATCGACCACCGGCGACATCTGCATGCAGTTGTGGCTTGCAATGCCGTAGAATTTCCCTTTGTAGCACTGGCGGTCACGAAGCAGGGATTCTTTGGTCCAGTGGCATGTTTTCACCCCGCCGTGCTCACCAACAATGTGGTAGCGTTGCTTCTGCAGTTTAGCTTTCAGTTGAGGGTCCATGCCTGCCATAGGGATCACTCCAGAGTCCTGCTTCCACTGTTGGGCAAGGCCCGGTGGGGAACGGCTCGGATGCCCGTGCCTCGAAGCGCCTCGGTATCAATGGCTCGCTCAGCGGTTGAGGATCGGCAAGAAAGCGTTGGCCGCTTTCTCACAGGCGTTTGCCACATCGTCAAGTCGCTGCAACACACGGTACATGTGCATGGCTGCAAGCGGCGCATCTTCACCGTTGGTGAACACGTAGGCTGCTGCCATTGCTTCGACACCATCGGCTTCGTGCTCCTTGAGGTTCACTTCTTTGATGAGTTCAGCGAGTTTGGTCTCGGCAGCCTTGGTTTGTCCACTGATGGTGAAGTCACGGAGCGCTTCAACAGCGTCCTCATACTTTGCAACCGTTTCAGAAACCGCCTTGGCCATTTCCTTCAGATTTTCCTTGGCTTGGTCATCGTCAAACAACGGTCGGAAAGCCAACTGTTCGGCGACATTCTGTGCGTAATCGGCGATGCGATCCTGTCGAGTTACCATGTAAAGGAAGTCATCAAGGCTGATTTGAACACCCATGCGCATGTCGTTAAGGGCCAATCGGCGCACTTCACTCTTGACGTTGTCAGCCACAAGTTCTGCATCGATGGTCGCTTGGATTGCCTCGCTTGCATCCTCACCATCACAGGCCATGTTCACTGCCTCAAGCATGTGCTCAACGGTTTTCTCAACTTCTTGAGCGTGAGCGTGGAACAATTCGAACGGTGTGACGGAGTGACCGTCGCCGCCAACATCGGAAAGGGCATCTTCAACATGCACCTCACCGCTGCTCTTCCAGATTGCATAACCAACGGCCATGAAGGAGAGTGGGAGCAAGACGATCATGTTGAGCGATTCGCCACCAGAGGCGACGAACAGCACGATGGCACCGAACGCTGCTGCTGGAACGCTTGCAACCCATGAGGCAGCAATCTTTCCGAAGACACGGAAGTCAACAGCCTTTGCACCACCAGCCAGACCGACACCAACCACGGCGCCAACAAGTGTGTGCGTGGTTGAGACAGGAACGGCCAAGAAAGGCATCGAGAACACCAGAATGGTGGTTGCTGCACCAAATTCTGCGGCAAATCCACGGGTTGGTGTAATATCGGTGATCTTCTTTCCGATGGTTTCCATAACCCTCCACCCCCATGTCATGACACCGATCGCGATTCCAGCAGAACCAAGGAGGATGAGCCAGAGTGGAATGTCTGCTTTCGCCGCGAGTTCGCCTGTGTCGCTGCTCAGAACTTGCCACACTGCGGCCATTGGTCCAATCGCATTGGAGCGGTCGTTTGCTCCGTGTGCAAAAGCAACGTAGGCTGCTGTGATAATTTGAAGCCAAACGAAAATTCGCTCGACACCACGGAACCCGCGCTTTTCTTCATTGATGTCAATGCGACGGAGCACGAAGTAAAGCCCCAAGCTTGCGATGACGCCAATCACTGCTGCGAGCATGATTGAGTTGATTGGAATCCAGGCGTTGTCAGCCCACGGGTCCCAGACACCGTCTTCCTTGACGGGTAACCAATCGTTCTTATTTTCAATCCACCCTTCGTTGTAAGCTCTCGATATGAAGCCTTTGAGTGCCTTGAATTGAAGCGCGAGGCCGAGGACGAAGAAGGTCGGGAAGGCCAGCACAGGAGCCAGCCACCGAGATCGGTCAATTGGGTTCTCGCTGTCGAGGATTAACTTCTTGATGATCATGAAGGAGAAGAAACCGATGATTCCGCCCATGAGCGGGCTTGCCACCCAAGACATGACGACTTTCTGGACCACTTCCCAATCGATGAGGGACTCGCCGTGCTTGACTTCAAGAATCAATCCAACACCGAGAATTCCACCGATGATGGAGTGCGTGGTGGAAACGGGCAGGCCCATCCGTGTTGCGATGGTAAGCCATGTTGCAGCCGCCATCATTGCAGCAATGAATCCGAACGCAATGTCCTGGGAGAGCACAGCATCCACGGTCCCATCGCTGAAGTCAACGGTAAGAATGCCCTTGCGAACCGTATCTGTTACGGCATCGCCTGCAAAGAACGCACCACAGAATTCGAAGACAGCAGCGATGATTACGGCTTGTTTGAGGGTCAGTGCTCTTGACCCGACAGAGGTGCCCATTGCGTTTGCAACATCGTTTGCACCGATGTTCCAAGCCATGTATGCGCAGACAACAAGGGCCAATCCAATCAAAATCACGGTTACGGGTTCCATGTGTTGCTCTACTCAAATTCAGTATATATCCAAAACCATGTATATTCTATATAGAGGTATTTATTGGGAGAGGGTGTTCCAATGTCAATCGGTGAAGGAAAAAACGAAGTCCGCAAACTCCAGTCAACAGGCGGCAGCACGTTCACAGTCAGCCTCCCAAAGCCGTGGGTAATGGCACAAGGTCTTGCAGCACGCGACTCGTTGCGGGTCGACTGGCGGCCAAGTGGGGCCTTGCGGATTACGCCTTTAGATGCCAAAGAGCAACTGCTCCATAAGGCGTTTTTTACAACCAAAAATTTGCCTGAAAACAGTCTGCACGACCATTTGATGGGTGCCTACATATCTGGTTCTGATGAGATTCAGATTGTCCATCGAACTGACGAGGCGAAGGATGTGAGCGTCCAAGTGAGAAGGTTCTTGCGAAGCACCCGCGGCTTTGAAATCATGGATGAATCAGAAAACAGCATTCAACTCAAGTGCTTGATGAATGCTGGCGACATGCCGCTTCACGCAAGCCTCAACCGCATGTACTTGCAAGTGACTTCGTTAACCCGGGACATCATCAGCGTGTTTGAGGGCGAAAGCCGCTCATACATCACTGACGCAGAAGAGCGAGAGAATGAAGTCGACGCCCTGCTGTACCTCATTGACCGCCAAGTTCGAATTCTTCTTGATTCGCACGCAGTGGCCACACAACTTAACCTCACACGAACGCAAGCTGTCGAATATGCTAATCTTGCCAGGGCGCTCGAACGCATGATGGACCATTCATTCAGCATCGCAAACCTGGTCATCGAACATCCAAAGATCACAAAGAACATGATTAGCATGACGCCATTGGAGCAACTACCGATTTGGCAAGGGAGCCTAAAAGAACTGATGATCAACATCCGTACACGAGACTCAAATCGTATTGAAGCGGCTCGCTACGACCTCAAAGAAGCACAACGGCGATTGCTCGCACACGAGCAAGACGTCCTCGAACACCATCGCTCAAATCAGTGGATGGCCTTTGATTTGCGGCTCTCGGAGTCAGTTCGGAGATTGTGTGCATACGCTCGAGATTTTGGGGAAATCCTGCTCAACATGAAGGTATTCAGTGAACTGCAACGCATCGACTAATCAGTGTTTTTAAGAACATCTACTTTTATTATTGCACCTATGTGTTGGCGAATTCACCACTGGTTGATATAGGTCCGGTTACAAATATACACTGAAGACAAACAAGCTTCAGAGGGAACAGACATGGACATCGAACTAGAAACATACATCGACGCAGTAATGGATCAGCAAAACCATCGCAATGGTATATTTGCGAACGTCATGGAAACCATCATCCATGCAATTGCTGATTATCGAGCAACGCCAAACGCACGTGGTACATTCCACATCGATGGGGGTCAACTCTGATGGACGCCTACCTCTCTTCATACGTCGATACCGTCATGGATCGCCAAGAAACCAACAATGGAATCTTCCGACCTTCGTTTTTCACCCGACTTTTCCGATTCTTATCGGGCCAGTGATTGCAAAGCCACTTAACCCACCCGCCGATGAAGCCACATGAACAAGTGGCAACCACACGTGCTGGGTCTTGTTGCTCCTGCCATGACCTTGGCCAGCCTGCTCGCTGGATCGTGGTGGATGGGACTGACCATTTTCACCGTTCTTTTGGTGTATCCACTGATCGAACTCATCGCAGGAAAGAGCACCAGTACGAACCCCCTCCAAGAAGGTCGAGCCCACAACATCATTCTCCACCTTCACGGTCTTCTCGTTCCGATCCTTGTCGTCACCCTTCTATGGCGAGTTTCAATCGACGGACTGAACGGTTTTGTCTGGTTGGGCGTCATTTCAACAGGCTTGAGTACCGGCGGCTCAGGCATCGTCGCTGCCCATGAACTTGGTCACCGCCGCCTTCGCTCAACGAGCTGGTGGCTTGCTCGCCTTGACTTGTTCAGCGTTCTTTACCTACACTTCACGGTTGAGCACAACCACACTCACCACAGACACTGGGCTCGCCCGGTCGATCCAACTTCCTCGCCCTGGGGGCGAAACCTCTACTTCCATGTGCTGCGAACGGTGCCGTTGCAAATTCGCGGGGCATGGAAGGCTCGACCAAAAGACACCGGTCGATCATTGGCACTCGAGGCGACGTTCTTGCTGTGCCTTGGTGTGTACAGTCCAGTGCTTTGTTTGGCCTTTGTTTCTCAGGCCGCCGTAGCCATTTTCCTCGTCGAATATGTCAATTACCTCCAACATCACGGTTTGCAGCGAGGTGCCGATGAGCGACCGAACGCCACGCATGCTTGGGAAAGCCGTCATCGTTGGTCCCGTTGGACCCTCCTTGAACTTCCCCTTCACCCATCACATCATCTCAAAGCGAGCACCCCTTACCATCGGTTGGATGTCCACGACGAAGCACCTCAATTGCCGTTTGGCTACTACGTGATGTTCTGGGCTGCTCTTCTTCCTCCATTGTTCACCAGCCTCATGAGAAAAAGTGCCCAAACAAGCGCTTCGGCCGAGTCTTGAAGGTCGAAACTCCGCTACTTTGCCTGTTCCCCCATCCATCTTCCTCAAGTACTTGATGCATTGAGACCGGAATATGGCGCAAGGAACTGTCAAGTGGTTTAACCAAGTAAAAGGATTCGGATTTATTGAAATTGAGGGTGGCGACGATCTCTTCGTGCACATCTCCGAAGTTACCGGAGAAATCACCGACGGTGATACCGTCACTTTCGAAATCGGCGAAAGTCCAAAGGGACCAAACGCCGTTGGCGTCAGTAAGGTCGAGTGAACCTCGCTCGTTTGAGCCAGTTATTTGCTGTGCACTTCAGCGGTAGCTTTCTTCAAAAATGCCAGAGGGTTTTACCTCGTTCGAGGTGATCAACATAGCACCGAAGACTTCTCTATCATGCGAATTTGATGATTGGGAGCCCCGACAAAGATATTTATACCGGGGGTCAGACCGGCGGTTTGAAGTGAAGCCATGCCGTTGAACCGATTTCTCAATCTTCCTGACGAGGAGAAGGAACGGGTGCTCGGGATTTCCAAAATTCAGTTCGCGATTCATGGCTATGATGCTACGTCGCTCAACCTGCTCCTAAAGGAACTTGAAATTTCAAAAGGGCAGTTTTACTATTGGTTTGAAGACAAGGCAGATTTGTTTTTCACCGTCATGAAAGAAGGATTGGATGCGCTTCGTTTACGCCTTGATGAGCATGGCCAACCGACTTCCCCAACAGATTATTGGGTTCACATGCGTGAATCCAGACTCATTACAGAGCGGTTTTGGGATGACAATGATTTTGTTGAGATCGGGCAAATGGTTTCCCAACAGATCCCCTCGAACCACCCGATTTACGAACGGCTTGTCGTGTGCAGTGCACCGCTTCAAAGCCATTTCCGTGAAGGGCTCAGATTGGGCCAAGAATGGGGGCTGGTGCGCACTGACCTTTCGATTGAGGTTCTTCAGAATTTGACTGATGGCGTCGGTGATGCATTTTACGGACCGATGCTCCAGACGTACACCAAAGGCAAGCCACCTTCAGAGGAAACCCTGTTGCTTCATGACTTGCTCGGGCGAACCCTCCATTTGATTTTACGACCTGTCGACGAGGATGCGATGAGTTGATTGTAAAACAGGCATTGATATATCCATTTTAGAAAAAAGAACATACAAGGAGGAACACACATGCTAGAAGTTACCAATCTTACGAAGGCTTTCGGGTCTGGCTCCAACAAACTGCAAGTCCTCAAAGGCGTGGACATGAGCATCAAACAAGGCGAGATGGTTGCATTGATGGGACCTTCTGGCTCGGGGAAGTCGACGTTGCTCAACATCATTGGAGGCTTGCTTTCTGGTGACAGCGGATCGATCACACTCGGTGAAAAGAAATACGGTACCAAAAATCCCTCTTCAGTCGTCGATGTTCGTCGTGAATCCGTTGGCTGGATTTTCCAAGACTTCCACCTCTTGGACAACCTCACGGCTGTTGACAATGTGGCCATGGCCCTCGAACTTTCAGGTATGCCATCTTTCAATGCGGTGCAAGCTGCTAAGGTTGCGCTGGAAAAAGTCGGCCTTGGAGATCGCATGGACTTCATTCCAGACCAACTTTCAGGTGGTCAACAACAACGCGTTGCGATCGCTCGGGCAATCGCAGGCAACCGTCCCGTCCTCCTAGCGGATGAACCGACTGGAAACCTCGACATTGCAAGCGGGAAGGAAGTCATGGCTCTCTTCAAAGAACTCTGCCATGATGCTGTGAATCCGGTCTCAATTTTGATGGTAACACACGACCCAGATTTGGCTTCAAACGCCGACCGAATGTTGTTGCTCAACGATGGACGTACGGAGGCATCTGACATCCGATCTGCCTGGGGTCTTGATGACGAACAAGGAGGGGAAGAAGAATGAGTGAACCAAAAGATGAGCTAAAAGACGCTGACTTTTCCGCCGGACGCTCGCGATTAGGCCGACTAAAGCACAAGGCAATGGAACTCCCCACTCGTCTTCGCCTCGCAGGTCAAGGGGCCTGGCGTGGGAAAGAGCGAGGGTTAGCGGTTGTTGCAGGTGTCTTTCTCGCTTCACTTGTCATCACGACCGTGCTCGCCTACGGCGTTGGATTGTCCCAACTCTTTTTCGAAGAGTCCCTCAAATCGGAACCTCTTGATGCTAAAATCGAATACGCTCGAACACCGGTCGAGAACGCCACTGGCTGGTCTAATAACACCTCGACCATGGTGGAAGTATGCGATGAATTGCGGGAAGAATTCTCACAGTTTAACGACTGTACGCTTGTCCTGGGCCGTCAAGGCATCCACAGTGCGGGCTTATTCAACATCGACTTCGTGGTCGCTCAGCCACTTGAAATGAGAATCGTAACGGATGATGCCAATCCATATTGGGGGAATGTGACGTTCGACTACCCAGAAGCAGCAGAAGCTGGACCACCAATTTCAGACAAGCGAGCCATTCGTTTCTATGGTCCTGAGGCCTTTGACGGAGAACTTGCTGAACGCTACAGTGAAAACATCATTGCTGGGGCAGGGGAATGGCCGAGTCCAGAAAACATGACCGCCAACCGCGGCGTTATCCTCCCTTCAACCATTGCGAGCGAGGCTCAAGCCAATGTAGGAGATGTTCTTGACGCCCTCACCTTTGCCTACGTCGTTGATGAATCAACCATCGTCGAGGGAACAGTTACTGAAGAAAATTGTGCTGGTGAGATCACGCCTGAAAACAATGAAATGATTTACTGTCGCATGTGGATGACCGTTGAGAATCTCACCGTGATGGGCATCTATGAGCCATGGGACTTCGGCAACCCAACCCTCCCATTCAATCCCATCTTTTCGACATGGGAAGTGATGACAGAAGAGCAACGTAGTGTTCTGATGGACAACGATCACATGTACCTCGGTGCCACAATTGACCGGGGAGCACTACCGACCACATCAACTGCCGACGCAGCCGAATGGTTGGAAGCACTGGGCACGGAGGTACAAGACGGCTCTTATACCGATGAAGGGGTTGAACTGTACTACACTGACATCATTAGTGGAACCATTTTGTTCCTGAATATCTTCCTCGGTCTGATTCAAATTTTCGATTACATCATCATGATCCCAATCGTGTTCCTTTCCATTTCAGTTTTGATTTACGGGCTTGTCCTTTCGCTTGAACAACGGCGGCGGGAAATTAGCATTCATCGCGTGATTGGTGCCGACGGTCAAAGTCTGCAGGGTATGGTGTTGCTGGAACTCTTTGTGATGTCATCAGTGGCTTGGCTCGCCGGGTATCTCTTGGCGATGTTGGCTGTTCCGATTGTCTTGTCGGCGGTGGGCTTCATGGAGTTTAGGATGGGTGATTTTGATGTGAATCCAACGCTCTCCATTGGTTCCACCATCTTCACAGCAGTGACAACACTGGGACTTGCCTTGCTCTTCGGACGAAGCCGCTCGCGACAATTCATTGAACTCGAAATCGAAGAAGGTGTCCGCAAAACAAGTCAGGCTGCAGAACCAAAGCGATGGCTTCACTGGCTTGCCTTCCTCTTTGGTATGCTGGCGGTAACAGACACATGGTTGGAATCCAATGGCAGTGAAGATGGTATTGTATCCAACTTCTTCTTCGAGGGTCTGATTAACATCTTTGGCCCCTTCGCTTTGTGGATTGGCGGCGCTCTCTTGCTGGGTCGCATCGGGGCACGTGGACCTCAAATTATGCAGGTCATCTTTGGTCGAACGCCGCTTCTTAAGGACGTGAAACGCGGTTTGAAAGGATCGGGTTCGGCTGAATCAGTGAACCGCTTGGCAGTCATCATGTTGCTCACTCTTTCCATCGTCACCCTCGCAGCAGTGCAAGGTTACACAGGGACTCTTGTCGATGAAAAGACGGTTGATGCAACAGTCGGATCAGATCTCAAAATAACGGTTGAACAACCATTGAACGAAACTGCATTGCTCGAACTTGTCGGTGAATTCACCAAAGAGAGTGTCACTCCAGTGGCCACAACAGTCGCTGAAATCGGCTTAGCCGACAACAACGGTGGCGACACCTTGCCAACGTATGTTCTGCTGGACAATAACGGCGACATCTTACGATGGAGCGAACAAGCTCTGCCGGGCTCCAATGTCGATAATGCGTTGGCAGCCTACGCTGCAGGCGGCTTTAGCGCTGGAGAAGACGCTGCGTACTCCCTTGACCTGGCAGGATCAGGCCGAGGCGGTGAAGAAGGTCGTCTCGATGACACCTTGTTGAAACCAGGCGATGATAAATCGAAAACACTCACCCTCGTATGGGAGAAAATCGAATTCAATTTCACGACCGGGGGTTCAAATGAATCGGACCCAATGGCTTTGTTTGATGCCTACACTCTCTTGATGGACAGCGACTGGTCCAATTTAGATCTCGCAGGACAAGACCTTAGTGGGCGCAACATCGGCCGAGTCGACCTCTCACGAGGTAACTTCACAGGCTCGAATTTCGCTCAAAGCAACTTGAGCGAATCCATTCTTGTCAACACCGATTTGTCATATGCCAATTTTAGAGGTGCAAACTTGCAAAACACCGTCTTAGTGAACATCATGGGCGGCTCGCTTGAAGGAACGGATTTCACTGACGCTAATCTTGAAGGTGCGTTCGGTTTCTTTGACTTATCTCAAGCAATACTGACCAACGCGACTTGCCCTGATGGCACTGCTGCGGAAGAAACATCCTGCGCTTCGGGTGCCTCTTTGGTCCCACCACCGCTTGCAGCCCCGTTGTTCTTGTCAGATACCACGGTCAGAATCACCAGTACGCCTTACACTGCAGACATGTACTACATGGGGAACCACGAATATATTCCTGGAGTCAACTCCGCTACAGCCCTTGGTTCACTGATCATTGGTGAATCCTCATGGCGCACGTTGGTTGGCGATGATGAAGTCAATAATTACACATCAACGACATGGATTGTTGATGTGAACGGCATAGACAACGAAGAACTCGAGGCTTTGGGGTCCAAGATATCTGCCGACGCTCGCGTCTCGAGCGTCGAAGATTGGGCAAGCACACACAAGGATGTTGAGCGAAATGGAGGATTGATCTTTGGGACACCTGGATTGCTCTCGCTTCAATTCGTCGTCGCCAGCATCGCAGCTGTCGCTTCAAGTTTCGTCTTCCTTTCACTTGTGTTGAGCCAGAGGCAAAAGGAACTCGCAGTTCTCCAAGCCATTGGGGCATCTCCGAACCAAATCATTCGGTTGGTGTTGTTCGAGATCCTCTCCATTGTCATGGTTTCAATGGCGCTCGGAATTGTCCTCGGTGTCGGTCTTGCCTTGTCCTTTAACGGGTTCTTTGACGTCTTCGGATTCATCTTCCAAATCTTTGGAGGCTCAACGACCACCATCCAGCGAACGCTGGTCTATCCATGGTCTCAAATCATCTTGGTGTCGCTTGCAGTGTTCGCCGCAGTTGTTGTGGCACTTCTGGTGACCACTCGCAGGGCATTGAAGTCGGACTTAGCCAGTGTGCTCAAGGGGGAATGAAGCATGAAGGATAGTATTTTGAAAGCAGATGGACTTTACCACGTGTACCAATCAAAAGCAGAGGACGGAAACGTCGTTGCTCTTCGAGGGCTTCACATCGATATGAAGCAAGGCGAAGCCATTGCAGTGGTTGGTCCTTCAGGTTCAGGAAAATCGACCTTGATGAAATGCCTCGGCGGTCTCATGAAAGCCAGCGCAGGCTCCGTTTCATTGGCAGGAAAAAACATGACAAGATTGACCGGTCAAGAATTGGTTGAATTGCGCCAGAAAACGGTGTCGTTTATTTTTCAAGAGGGCAATCTCTTACCGAACCTGAATGCACGTGACAACGTTGCACAACCGCTTCGTCACCAAGGCGTCGCCTCTCGAAAGGCACTCAAGCTCGCCGATCAGATGCTTGAACGACTGGGCATGATCCACCGCGCTCATGCGTTGCCAATGATGTTGAGTGGTGGCGAGCAGCAACGTGTTGCGATTGCTCGAGCCCTCATCACGAACCCGCGTTTGATTTTGGCTGATGAGCCGACAGGCGCCCTTGACCCAGTGACGGGGAGAGAAGTGCTCGCTCTGTTCAAAGACCTCCACGAAAATGATGGCGTCTCGTTCTTGATTGTGACGCACTCAAAAGAAGTCGCAGCCTTTGCCAACCGTTCGCTCGAACTTCGTGATGGACGTTTTGTCGCAGAACACGGTGCAGATGTGGACGTTGAAAACCTTGGCAAAGACCGAGAACTCATCATCGATGAGACGGGGACAGTCACCTTGCCACCAGATTTGTTGGTTCGAATCGGTGGTGCAGGTCGATACACGGTCGGCAACGCCGACAGCGGTTATCTTTCCTTGCAAGGCGAAGCTGTTGAAGCAATGGGGAAGATGGAATTGACCATGACGTGCCCTGCGTGTAAGCATGCGTACGATGGAATCGAAGAGCAACTCTGTCCCTCTTGCGGCTCAAGCCGTCCGATGATTGAGGTCAAAGCATGAAATCGCTCGTCGCCTTTGTCGGCTACCTCGAAGGTTTTTCATTTCTCATTTTGATGGGGTATGCAATGCCGTTGAAGTACATCGCAGGCGACCCTGCAATGGTCAGCCTCATGGGTTCACTCCACGGTGGTTTGTTCGTTGCTTACATCGGTTTGCTGTTCCTTGGCGTTGGCAAGCACTGGACCATGACCGCTTTGATTCACGGATTCATTGCAGCGGTGGTGCCAGCGGGGCCGTTCCTCTTTGAGGGGCTGCTGTCCGGTGGTGAATACGATCTCGAAGAGATTGTCAAGCACTCTTGACGCCCTCAGGCCAGAGCACCAATATGAGCGTCTTTCCTCGGGTCTTCGGCGTGTGTGTTGTTTCTCGATTCATCCACACAAGGGAACCAGCAGGGTAGGTGCCATCTTCGTCCCAAACCTCGCCCTCGAGAACGATGTATGCTTCTCCACCAGGATGGCTATGAGGCATGAAAGCGTCGACAGTCACTTCAGAGTCTGCTTCGTACAACACAAGCGAACATGCGTCTTCTCGGTACAACCGTCCCAATCGAACGCCTGTGCCGAAGTCCTTCCATCGGATGTTTTCTTCCAACCATGCTTTGTCGATGTTGAAACCAAGCCAGTCGGCCATGTTGTGTGTGAAGGGCATGCACCGCCCATCCACTGGATGGACATGAGCGCTTCGGTGGTTTTGATGACGAATCGTACTGTCGCCGGATGTGAAATGCAATCACTAGATGCATGGGATTGATCTTAATCTGGGGTTGGATTGAAGTCCTGTGGCTCTATGTGAAGGTGTGGCGACCCCATTACAACTCCCAGAATTTCCACCATCGGGTCCTTGGGATGGCTATGTTCTGGTGGTTATTTGGTTGCCCTTAGTGCTTCGAATTCTCTTTCTAGCCGCTCCATTCAGAAAAGCCATTGGAAAGCTTGCACCACATTCAGGCTGGGCACTGAAGCAGTTACGAGATTTACCAGTTCGTGGTTTCGGAGTTCTCGCACTGAATGAAGTTCTAGCATTCAGCATCCCACCTTTGCTGGTTCTCTTGATTCGAAGTGTCTCCGATCCGATTGGATGGACCACATGGGGAGAGGTAAGTGAGGTTGGTATGGGATTGCTCATCTTGTCTTTGTTCGTATGGATTTTTCTCGATCTACTCAGGATTGCACGAGTTCGCAGAATGCTGAAAGCAATTGAACGGCAAGACATCGCCAAGTTGCGAAAAGTGGCAGATATTGGCATAAAAGCACGTTCGTGGCTGCAAAAATTTTCACTGACCAAGCCAAAACCAAGTTCTCATGATTCTACAGAAGATGAGTCAACCGGCGAACGCGTCGCTAAACGATCCCTCAAAATTTGGGGCACTCGAGCCCTCATGGCTCGTAAACTCACGCCACAAGGGTTGTTGGGAGGTCTTGCGCTTGGTGCAGCGATTGAGGTCGCTAAAACTGGAGCAGGAAAGCTTTCAGAAGTTGTGGATTCTAAGATGCAGGTTGAATTCGACAAACTTGCAGAAATCAATACCAAGACACTTCTGTTCCTCCTTTTGCGCGACCTCGCAATGGGGCTTTTGCCGATTTTTATTCTCGCGGGGCTGCCAGCACTCTTTGCGTGATTTCGCCGCCATGTTCATTGAGAGGCGGCGCTGCCCCAACATCAGGGAGAAACCATGTCACTGCTCATTTTGATGCGCCACGGCCAATCCATGTGGAACGCTGCCAAG
>OCRI01000240.1_pt1 | contig 14180 bp, 13 predicted proteins | sample 1534641 | NCBI WGS metagenome assembly OCRI01 (sample SAMEA3275473, study PRJEB22092) | marine metagenome | reverse complement strand
GGAAAAATACACATTTAATTTAGAAAAAGCATATCGTAAAGCTTATGAAAATTATACTAAAGGTAATAAACCAAAGAATATAACAATAAAAGTTTAACGGAAAATACGTCCTAAAAAAATCATCAATTAAAGAATTGACATGTTTGATCAACTATTTACACTCAGCTTTGCTATAATGCTTATTGTTGTTTATTTTTCTGGAATAATTCGTGGATACACTGGATTTGGATCAGCTTTATTAACCGTACCAGCTTTAGCAATTCTTTTTGGACCTGTTCAGGCAGTAGCGATTGAAATTTTGATCGAAATCCCTGTATCAATTGGATTATTACCGACAGCATATAAAAACTTTGAAAAGAAAACTGTTGTTCCAATATTGATAGCTTTCCTTATATTTGTCCCTCTAGGCACTTTTTTATTGATATTAATAGATCCAAATATAGTGAAAGTTATTATTTCTTTATTTGTTTTGTTTTCTGTATATTTGCTGTCGAAACAATCAAAAATAAAAAGTTTAGCGTCAGTTAAAGCAAACTATGTAATTGGGGCTCTTTCAGGTCTAACACAAGGATTGACCGGAATGGCTGGACCACTTTTTGCAACTGCTATTCTTGCCAAAGGAGACAACAGCTTAATAACACGAGCAAATATTGTTATGCTTTCGGCAGCTATTATTGGTCTATCTGTTATTAGTTTCCTTACATTTGGATTAATAAGCAATCAAACTATAATCTATGCAGTGTTAGCAAGCCCTGCAATATTATTGGGTGCTTGGACTGGGACAATACTGTTTAACAAATATTCAAACAAAAATTTTAAATCAATCATGCTCATGGTTCTGATACTTGCTGCTTTAGTTACTCTTTTTGATAGTCAATATTTTTATTAAGATCTCAACATTAAAACTTTCTGCTAATACTTTTATAAATACTGTACCAAAAATAAGGCAAGAATTGAATGAAGCGCATCACAAAACTTTAACAGCACTTTCACCAGTTACAATTAATACAAAAAAAGTTCCATTTTCATGTAACAAAATTCAATTCTTTAATATTCTTAAAATATTTGATTGCTTCTGGATTTGCCAATGATGCCATGTTTTTTATATCATGACCATGAACAGTATCTCGAACTGCAATTTCTGCAATTTTTCCAGATTTTGTTCTAGGAATATCTTCAACTTTTAAAATTATTGCAGGGACATGTCGTGGTGTTGCTCTAGACCTAATTTGTTGTTTTATTTTCTTAACAAGGGTTTCATCAAATAAAACATTATCCAATACTCTTAAAAATAATACGACACGCTGATCATCACCAATATTCTGACCAATAACGACACCTTCGATTACTTCCTCCATTGTCTCAACAATTCGATAAATTTCAGCAGTTCCAATTCTAACACCACCAGGATTTAATACTGCATCAGAGCGTCCAAAAAATTTCAAACCTTTGTTGACGGTCAACTCAACAAAATCACCTTGGTGCCAAACATTTTCAAACTTCTCAAAATAAGCTGATTTATATCGTGCATTATCTTTATCATTCCAAAATCCAATGGGCATAGATGGATGCGGACTTACGCATACCAATTCACCTCGAGTACTTTGGATTGCTTTGCCACTATCATTATAAACTTTAACATTCATGGCTAAAAGGCGTTTTTGGCATTCACCTTTAAAAACTGGGCTTGTCGGGCTACCACCAACAAAACAACCTAAAATATCTGTACCTCCCGCTATGGACGATAAACAAACATCTTTTTTCCAATTTTTATATACATAATCAAAGCCAGCGTCAGATAGAGGCGAACCTGTCGACAAGATTGTCCTTAGATCAGATAAATCATGAGTACTTATTGGATTAACATCAGCTTTTGAACATGCATCCAAATATTTAGCAGATGTTCCAAAATGTGTTACTTTCTCTTCTGCAACAATATTGGCCAACCTATTACCATCTGGAAAAAAAGGGGATCCATCAAATAAAACCAATGTTGCCCCTGAAGCCAATCCAGTAACCATCCAGTTCCACATCATCCAACCACAGGTGGTAAAATACATTAACCTATCATTTATTTTTATATCTGATTGAAGCTGATGTTCCTTAAGGTGCTGCAGCAATGTTCCTCCAACAGAATGAACTATACACTTTGGTAAGCCCGTAGTTCCAGATGAAAACATGATAAACAACGGATCATTAAAATTTACTCTTTCATAGAAAATCTCTTGAACAGTAAAAGATGCAATATAATCATTCCATAAAATACCCTTTTCACCGATAGAAGATATGTCTACATCCTTATGATTTAATGGAAAAACAATAGTTTTCTCAATACTTGGGACACTAGAAGTTAAATCTGCCGCAACTTTGATGTTTGATATTTCTTTTCCATTGTATTGATACCCATCGGCACAGAATAAAATTTTTGGCTCTATCTGACTAATCCTATCGAGTGCAGCATTTAGACCAAAATCGGGAGAACATGAGCTCCAGACTGCTCCAATGGATGAAACTGCTAACAATGCAACTATTGTATAGGGTGAGTTTGGTACGATACCTGCGACCCTATCACCTTTTTGGACGCCAGATTTGCGTAATGATTGTTGAAGCAACGATACTGAATTATGTAATTCCTTCCAAGACCATTCAGTGCGTATCCCACCTTCATCATGAAAAATAATCGCAGGGCCATTATTTGGGGAATTTAATACATTTTCTGCATAATTTATTTCTCCATTTGGAAAAAACTTCGCATTCATTATTTCTTTATAAGGAGTTAAAATGACATCACCCTTTGTACCTTGTATTTTAGCGTAATCCCAAAATACAGACCAAAAGTTTTCAATATTTGTGACGGACCAATCCCATAATGCATCATAGTCATCAAAATTTCCCAATTTAGATTTTTGTAAATATTCACAAAAACTAGTCATATTCGCTTTTTTAACTCTTTGATTACTGGGGCGCCAAATTGGTCCTTGAATATCTATGTTCATTTATAAAAAAAATTCCTTAACCTATTTTTCACATTACATACGGACAGAAAAATTTTATGTCCATAATCGAATTATAAATCATTATTAGCATTCAAAACAAAATAAGGTCAAAATTTGATGTAGACTGAGAACTTGATCAGTGATTATGGTTATTCTCAAGGATTGGAGCCTTTTATGTTTTTAAAAAATGCATGGTATGTTGCAGCATGGGCAGATGAAGTTTCACACGATTTAAAACAAATTACTGTTTTAAATCAAAAGATATGCATTTTTAAATCTCAATCTGGAGATTTTGTTGCATTAGAAGATGCATGCCCACACCGCAAATTACCACTATCACAAGGCCGAATAAAAGGTGACACGGTAGAATGTGGCTATCATGGCCTCACATTTGATTGTTCAGGAAAGTGCGTATGGGCACCTGGTCAAGGCAATATTCCTTCAAATGCGAAAGTTCATTCGTACCCATTATATGAAAAATATGGATTAATTTGGATATGGATGGGCAATACTGCCTTAGCTGATCATCACGACATTTTTGAAATAAAACATTATGATAACCCGTCATGGGGAATAAACCGTGGTGATGCCATGGAACTTGAGTGTAATTATTTACTCATGTGCGATAATCTATTGGATCCAACTCATGTTGCATGGGTACATGCTGGTAGCTTTGGGCAAGCAGCTACTAAAAGTGCACCATTACGTGTAAAAAAAACTAATGATGGTGTAATTGTTCACCGCTGGATGATGGATGTTGAGCCAGCCCCTTTTTACAAAAAAGTAGTAGGATTTAATGGAAATTGTGACCGACTGCAGCATTATGAAGTCCGATACCCATCAAATGCACTTATTAAAGCCATTTTCACACCTGCAGGCACTGGGGGATCAGAAGGAAAACTCCATGATGATGTATTTATAATGGATAGCTATAACTTCATGACACCAGTTACGGAAAGTAAAACTCGGTATTATTGGTTTCAATTACGAAACATACGACCTGATGATTCAGCATTATCACAATTAATGACTGATGATGTTCAACAAGCATTTGAAGAAGATAGAAATGTTCTTAATGAAGTACAAAAAGGTATGACAAATAAAACATCACCACATATTGATCTACCTATAGATGCAGGGCAACTTCGTTTTAGACGCCAGTTGCAAGCAATGATAAATGAGGAAGAGCAAGTAGACAAACAGATGGCTCAATAAACTTTAGCAACGGCAATTAACCACATGACCCCAAATCAATTATTAGCAGACCCAAAGGAAAATACATATGATGTAATAATCATTGGTGGTGCAATGCTTGGATCATCAGTCGCTTGGTTTTTGGCTACGAATGCTGACTTTGATGGATCAATATTAGTCATAGAAAAAGATCCAAGCTATGAGTTTACTTCCACTTCACACACGAACAGCTGCATGCGTCAACAATTCAGTGCTGAAATTAACATAAAAATCTCACAATTTGGTGCAGATTTTGTAAAAAACTTTCAAGAATATATGGGAGATGATGAACGCGTTCCTCAAATACCGTTCCATCAATATGGATATATGTATTTGGCTGATAACCCAATATTTGCAAAGACATTGAAAGAAGCCCAAATTATACAAAAAAAATGTGGTGCTGGCACAAAACATATGTCGGTTGATCAAATCAAAAATGATTATCCGTTTTATATGTTAGATGACATAATTGCTGCAAATCATAATTTAATTGATGAAGGTTATTTCGATGGTAATACTATTTTCGATTGGTGGAAAAGATCTGCACAAGAAAATGGTGTAGAATATATAACCAACGAAGTAATATCGATACAAAAAAACCTACATGGCAACTCTGTCGAAACTATAACATTAAAATCTGGTGAAAAAATTAAAGCCGGACAAGTCGTCAATGCCACTGGCCCTAGAGCTAAAATAACAGCAGAAATGTTGGGCATTCGATTGCCAGTTGAGCCACGCAAAAGGTACACATTTATTTTTGATGCCGAAAAACCTCTAGACCAAGACCTACCATTAACCATTGACCCGTCTGGGGTTCATATGAGATCAGAAGGTAAATACTACCTAGCTGGGTGCCCACCTGATGAGGACCCAGCAGTTGAATACGATGATTTTGTACAAGACCATAGCATTTGGCAGGAAAAAGTTTGGCCAATACTTGCAAATCGGATTCCGCAATTTGAATCTATCAAATTAATCAATTCATGGGCAGGTCATTACGCTTTTAATACGCTTGACCAAAACGCAATTGTTGGGCCTCATTCTTTCATCAAGAACTTCTTATTTGTAAATGGATTTTCTGGGCATGGATTTCAACAATCTCCTGCAATGGGTCGAGGTATAGCAGAGATGATTACTTATGGTGAGTATAGATCCCTTGATCTCTCTCCATTTGGCTATACTAGAATAGAAAATAATGAACCATTTATAGAAAAAGCTGTGATTTAAAGGATTAAAAAAATGAAAAAAATTGTACTTACTGGAGCCGCAGGAAGACTTGGTTCATATCTTCGGGAGCCATTATTAAAACTAGCTGACGAGCTCGTATCCTCAGATATTGTTGAAGAAATTGGGAAGCTTCACCCAAATGAAACATATGTCAGTGCAGACTTATCAGATTTGCCAGCAATGATTGAACTACTTAAAGGTGCTGATTTGGTAGTCCATTTTGGTGCAATAGGTGACGAAGCACCATTTGATGAAATTTTACAGGCAAATATTGTTGGAGCGTATAATATTTGGGAAGCGGCATATCAAAATGGAGTTAAACGAGTCGTTTATGCAAGTTCAATTCATGCTGTAGGAATGCATAAAAAGACAGATTTTATAGGTACTGATGTACCCCACCGGCCTGATACTTATTATGGATTAGCTAAATGTTTTGCAGAAGATCTTGCATCTCTATACTGGGATAAACGCGGGCTCGAGTCTGTTTGTATGCGTATATTATCCTGTGCTCAGGTATCAAATCCAAGAGCTGTTGGTTCTTGGTTGTCCTATGACGATTTAATTCAACTTGTTGAAAAATCTATCACTACTCAAATAACTGGCTTCTCAATTGTTTATGGTGTTTCAAACAATGACCGTGTAACGGTTGATAATACTTTGGCTAGTCACCTTGGATTTAAACCAAAAGATAATGCTGAACAATTTGCGAAAAAAATCTATTCTGAAGAACCAAAACTTGATCCACATGATCAAGGTGCAGTTTGTCAGGGAGGGCCTTTTGCATCAGTTGAATTAGGTCATAGCGGTGTCGCTACCATGAAAATAAAAAATGATAAAAAAGTAATTTAATAAATTTATTACATAAAGATCTGGAATATTAGGTTTTGAAAAACCGAAAGTTTTAAAAAGCTCTATGCCTTATTCAAATTATAAGCCAATATTACGCAAAATTTTACCATAAAGGATTATCCATGGCTCGTGTATATTTAAAAAAAGCAGAAAAGACTGCAAAAACTGATGCAGGCTCAACTCAAGATATTGTACGTGGCATTCTTTCAGATATAGAAGAAGGTCGTGAAAAAGTTGCATTAGAAATTTCTGCTAAATTTGATAAATACTCAGGTAATGCAATTTTGACACGCGACGAAATTGACGAAGCCAAACAGAAAATCCCACAAAAGTTACGTGATGATATGCATTATGCACATGATAACATCATGCGATTTGCTCTCGCTCAAAAGGGCACAATGTCAAACATGGAAATGGAACTTCATCCAGGCTTAATAACAGGACAGAAATTAATTCCTGTTAATGCAGCAGGTTGTTATGTTCCAGGTGGTCGTTACGCTCACATAGCTTCTGCCATGATGACAGTTACAACCGCAAAAGCAGCTGGTGTAGGGCATATTACAGCATGTTCACCGCCAAATGGAGATGAAGGTATAAATCCTGCTATTATATATGCTGCTGATTTAGCCGGTGCAGATAAAATATTATCCCTTGGTGGTGTTCAGGGTGTTGCTTCAATGACATATGGTTTATTTGACTTACCTGAAGCAGATATCATTGTGGGTCCAGGAAACCAATTCGTAGCTGAAGCAAAACGTCAACTGTTTGGGCGTGTTGGCATAGACATGATAGCTGGGCCAACAGATAGCCTTATATTAGCAGACGCGAACGCTGATGCAGACATAGTCGCGTGTGATTTAGTTGGACAAGCAGAACATGGTTATAACTCCCCTGTTTGGTTAGTTACTGACAGCCAAGAACTTGCTGAGAAAGTAATTGAATTAGTTCCTGGATATATTGAGAGCTTACCGGGCACAAACCGTGAGAATGCTACAGCAGCTTGGCGTGATTATGCAGAAGTAATTGTATGCTCTGACAGAGAAGAAATGGCAGCAACATCTGACGAATACGCACCTGAACACCTTACAGTACAAGCTTCAGACCTTGATTGGTGGTTAGATCGTTTAACATGTTATGGCTCACTATTTCTGGGTGAAGAAACAACTGTTGCTTATGGTGATAAATCATCAGGACCAAATCATGTTTTGCCGACATCTAGATCCGCACGATATACTGGTGGCCTATCAGTTCACAAATATATGAAAGTTGTTACTTATCAAAGGTCAACTCGAGACGGTGCTAAACGCGTTGCGGAGTCTTGCGCACGGATATCGCGCCTTGAAGGTATGGAAGGTCACGCCCGAACAGCAGATATTCGATTAGCGAAATATTTTCCTGGTGAAAACTTCGACCTGACGCCCGAAGGTTAATCAATGTTTGAGGTTAGCGAAAAAATCATTGCAGTAACAGGTGCATCCTCTGGGATTGGCCAGGCAATGGCTAGTCATTTGGCCAAAAGTGGCGCTAAAGTAATTGCAGTAGCTCGAAGAGTAGAAGCCTTATCAAAATGGGCAGAAACTACTGAAGGCAATGTTGGTTTCGTTTCGGCTGATCTTGGAGATATTGAGTCATTAGAAGACGTCTCAAAAAAAATAACATCCCAATTTGGTGATGTTGACATATTAATAAATGCTGCAGGATTAAATCCTCGCATACATGCTGATGATGTTTCCACAAAGATTTGGAATGAGACCTTAGATATTAATCTTAATGCTCCATTTTTTCTAGCCCAACAAATGGTACCTGCAATGAAGAAAGCCAAGTGGGGTCGCATTATAAACTTTGCTTCACTGCAATCTGAACGTGCATTTGAGAACGGTATTTCATATGGCACAGCAAAGGGTGGTGTCATGCAAATGACTCGGGCAATGGCTCAAGCTTGGTCAAAAGATGGAATTACTGTTAACGCAATAGCGCCTGGTTTTTTTCCAACTGAATTAACTGCTTCTGTCTTTGCCAATGAAGCGTTGGCAAATCAAAATGCAAAGCAAACCTGTATTGGTAGAAATGGGAACATGGATGACCTGACTGGTCCAGTCCAGTTTTTATGCTCTAATGCAAGTTCATATATAACTGGACAAACACTATACGTTGATGGAGGTTTTACAGCCAAATGAAAGCATTAGTATATACAGGCATCAAATCATTTGAATTCCGTGATGTCCCAGATCCACAATTAAAAGACGGTGAAAACCTTATCTCCATACGATCAGTAGGCATCTGTGGTTCAGACATGCATGCATATTTAGGACATGATGACCGTCGCCCAGCTCCTTTAATTCTAGGACATGAAGCGGCTGGTGATGTTATAGAAGGTCCATTAAAAGGCAAAAGAGTAACAATTAATCCATTGGTTTCTTGCCAAAAGTGTAAAGAATGTAAAACAAATAGGTCAAATCTTTGTGGAAAAAGACAGATAATATCAATGCAACCAAGAGAGGGGGCATTTGCAGAAATGGTAGCAATGCCCAGCCGCAACTTGGTAGAAGTACCTGATGATATTTCATTTGATGATGCAGCACTTACAGAACCACTAGCCGTTTGCTGGCATGCGGTAAGGCTTGGCATTAACGCCCTTGATACTGATTTACAATCTGCAAATACTCTTGTTATTGGCGGTGGCGCAATTGGGCTTGGATCAGCACTTTCTTTGATGGCCAAAGGTGTTAAAAATATAAAAATTTCAGAACCAAATGCAAAAAGAAGAGCCTTTTTACAAGCAAATACATGGTTCGATATTTATGACCCTAATGAGGGACATGGTGAATTATCTGCATATGACATTGTTATTGATGCAGTTGGATTTGCCTCGAGTAGAACAGATGCTTGCGCTTTAGCAAAACCAGGCAGTGTAATTTTACATATTGGTTTAGGCGATAGTAACGGCGGATTAGATATTCGAAGACTCACTCTACAAGAAATTCGCTTCATAGGGACTTATACCTACACCGAACAAGACTTTATAGATACTGCACATGCAATTTTTAATGGCAGTTTTGGATCCTTAGATTGGTACCAAACCCGTCCACTGTCAGAGGGTGATGAAGCTTTTGAACAGATATTAAATGGTGAAATCGCCGCTCCAAAGATCGTCTTAAATCCTTAAGACAGCAATCCCTGTTTGAGTGTTTGTGAGCCATTGAATAAAACTTCACGGTGTTCCACTAAATATTCTATCGATAACCTCTGTGAGGGGCCATGAAATGCTAAGGCTGCCACGAATCTTCCATTATTATCGTTCACTGGCACTGCTATTGCACGCATTCCATCCATAAATTCTTCATCATCAATTGAGTAGCCTTGCTTAGATACCTTGTCTAATTCAAACAACAAATCCTCAATATTTGTAAATGTTTTATCTGTAAGTTTTTCAAGATTTAAAGCTGAAACGAATTTCTTACGTGCAGACTTAGATAAGCTTGCTAAAAAACATTTCCCACTTGCTGTACAATGGAATGGAACATTTGTTCCAACCGGTAGCTGCACACGAAAAGCCCAGTTCGTATCTATTCTGTCTAAATAATGCATCCCAGACTCCTCTGGAACGACGTAGTTAACGGCTTCATTCACTTCAGATGCAACAGTTTGAAGAACCTGATGGCGCGTAATATGAAAGCGAGAAGCATGCAATAAACCTGCACCCATTAATCGTAGCCTACGGCTTGGGCGGTACCTTTTTCCACCCGGTTCACGATTTAAAAATCCCTCTTTTTCGAGAGTGGATACGAGACGGTGAACTGTTTGTTTTGGCAAACCGATCTCATCATTTATCTCCGTAGCAGTCATTGCGCGGTCTGATCTACCTATAACTTCTAGGATTAATAGAGTTCGCAGATTACTTGGAATTCTGATTTCTGGTGTTTCTTTTGCCATTTTATAAAATCTCTTGTTGCGCGAATCAAAATTAATCATTTAAATGTATTAATAGCAAAAACGAGACTAAAAGTCTCATTTTTTAATATTAAGGGGCTTTTTATTGGAATTTGACTACATTATTGTAGGAGCAGGCTCTGCAGGATGTGCGATCGCCAACCGTTTGTCAGAAAACGGGCAATATTCTGTTGCTTTGTTAGAGGCCGGTGGAAAAGATACAAATCCCTGGATTCATATTCCCGTTGGCTATTTTAAAACTATGGGCAATCCCAAAACTGATTGGCGTTATAAAACAGAAGCTGATGATGGTATTAATGGCAGATCAATTCCTTGGCCGCGTGGCAGAGTGTTAGGTGGCTCAAGCTCAATTAACGGATTACTTTATGTAAGAGGTCAATCACAAGACTTTGACAATTGGCGTGATCTAGGAAATTCAGGGTGGGGATGGAATGATGTATTACCGTTCTTCAAGAAAGCTGAAACCTGGAAAGGTGATACACAAAGTTCTTTGAGAGGCCATAATGGCCCACTCTCTGTCTCCCCCACTCGCTTGAGCCGCGATGTGGTTGACAGATGGGTAGATGCCGCAGTTGCGGGTGGTTATAAAAGAAACAATGATTATAATGCCGAAGATCAAGAAGGCGTTGGATATTTCCAACTAACAGCAGATAAAGGTCGTCGTTGCTCAAGTGCAGTTGCCTACCTTAATCCAGCAAAGAACCGGAAAAATCTTCACATACTGACTAACACCCAAGTAGAAAAAATTATATTTAAAGATGGTCGAGCATCTGGCGTAAATGCAATTCAAAATTCATCACCAAAAGTTATTAATGCTCGAAAAGAAATAATTTTATCTGCTGGTGCCATTGGATCTCCTCAAATTCTAATGTTATCTGGAATTGGCGCCCCCAAAGAATTAAAAAAGCATGGAATAGATGTGATTAAAAGCCTGCCTGGTGTAGGCAAAAATCTTCAAGATCATCTTCAAGCACGCCCAATATTTAAAACTGATTTATCAACAATAAACATAGAGACAAATAACTTTTTTAAACAAGGCATGATCGCCTTGCAATACGCCATAAGTAGAACAGGCCCCATGACAATGGCTGCAAGTTTAGGAACTGCATTTTTAAAAACTGATGATACATTAGAAACGCCAGATATTCAGTTTCATATTCAGCCATTCAGTGCAAATAACGCAGTCGAGGGAACTCATAAATTTTCTGCATTCACAGCTTCAGTTCTACAAATGAGACCTGAAAGTACAGGTCAACTTGAACTTGTTTCCGCAAATTACAGAGACCACCCAAAGATCCATCCAAATTATCTAGATAAAGATATTGACAAAAAAACCATAGTAAAAGGAATACAAATTGCTCGCAAAATTGCACAATTTGAACCATTAAAATCTCACATAACTGAAGAATACCAACCTGGATCTGAAGTAAAATTTGATGATTATGAGGCTACCCTAGATTGGGCAAGGCAAACTTCTGTAACAATTTATCATCCTACTGGCACATGTAAGATGGGAAATGACAAAATGGCAGTTGTAGATGAGCGATTGCGTGTGTATGGAGTTGACGGCCTAAGAGTGGCCGATTGTTCAATAATGCCCGTAATCACATCAGGCAATACAAACGCACCAGCAATTATGATTGGTGAGAAAGTTTCACAAATGACATTAGAGGATGCAGTATAATGTTAGACACAGTTGTTGGTTTTGGCCAAATAATAATAGCCGACTTAATTCTTTCAGGTGATAATGCACTTGTTATTGGAATGGCTGCTGCTGGCTTGCCTTCTGAGCAGCGTAAAAAAGCAATATTTTACGGTATGGTTATAGCTGCAGTCTTGAGAATTGTTTTTGCAGTAATTGCTACATATTTACTAGGTGTAAAAGGACTTTTATTTTTTGGATCAGTACTTCTTTTTTGGGTTTGTTGGACGCTTTTCAAAGATATAAAAACCGGTGGGCATTCTGGAGATACTATTTCAAATGATGGTACGATAAATCCAAGTGCAGATAGCAATGTGCCTCAAAAAACTATGTTTTCAGCATTATTATCAATTACCATTGCGGATATTACAATGTCTTTAGATAACGTATTGGCCGTTGCTGCTATAGCGGATGGTGACACTCAAATGTTGGTGTTTGGCCTTGGATTGGCCATTTTGCTCATGGCATTTGCTGCCACTTTAATTATGAAATTATTAGCTAAGTATCCTTGGATATCATGGCTGGGATTATTTGTATTGGTTTATGTTTCGGGAGAAATGATGTATCGTGGATTTTACGATATTTCAACCGGAATAGGACCAATGTTGGGATTGGTCGAGGGCATGGATATGTCCAAACACCATTAAAGACGGTTCACCGCGTATATATGCGGTGAATTGAAACACTGCCCCTTTTAAGTCTTCGGAATGGGGTGGACTAAGTAAAGAGGACAAAACTTAAGGGAGGATAAAACATATGTTTAATCTTAAAACAGTAACAGCAGTAGCTGTTGCAATTTCCATGACGGCGACTTCTGCCTTCGCGGAAAAGGTACTGCGCATTCAGTCAGTGCTTTCAACTACATCAGACGAAGTACGTATGGTTGAAAGCTTTGCCGATGATGTCGCTGCTTTAACTGGTGGCTCATTAAAAATCGAAATTCTACCTGCAGGTGCCATTGTTGGCCCACGTGACATCATGGACGCAGTTGATGCGGGTCTTGTAGAAGGTGGTTTCGCTTGGACACACTACTGGGGCGGTAAGCACGTAGCTGCCAACCTATTTGGTGCTCCAGTTGCGGGTGCCGGTGTAGGCATGGACAACATAGCATTCTTGTCATGGTTCCAGTATGGTGGTGGTAAAGAACTATACGATCGTCTTTGGACAGAAATGGGCGTAAATGTTAAAGGCTTTATGCTTCAGCCAGTTGGCCCAGAAGCATTAGGTTGGTTCCCAGAGCCGATCAATTCTATGGACGATTTCCGTAAAATGCGTTTCCGTGCCCCTCCAGGAATGGTTGGCGCTGCATATGCTGAAATCGGTGTTCCTGCTGTTGCTATGGGCGGTGGTGACATTCTTCCAGCGCTTGAAAAAGGTACAATCGACGCTGCTGAGTGGTGCTGTCCAAAGCCTGACTCAGTGTTTGGTTTCCAAAAAGTTCTTAAGCACTACTACTTGCAAGGTTTACACCAAGTTGTTGTGAATGCTGACATGTATGTGAACGGTGATTTCTACAACGGCTTATCTGCAACAGAGCAAAAAGCTTTAGAAGTTGCTGCAAACGCTTCATTGTCTAAGTCAATGTCTTATCGTATCTATGAAAATGGTAAGGCTCTGAAAGATCTTACAGATAACCACGGCGTTATCTTAGAAGATACTCCAGCTGACTATTTCACTGAATACATGGCTGCTGCGAAGAAATCTTTGCAAGCTGCAGCTGATGAAAATGCTTTCTTTGCTGAAGTATGGCAGTCACAAAAAGATTTTGCTGACATAGCTGTTCCATTCTGGGCAGGTGCACAAGCATCAAATGCGGGCTTAGGTAAAGCACACGCAGACACATTAAAGTAAGAATTATTCTTACAGTGCGGGGCCTTCATGGCCCCGCATTTCTTTTTCGAAAAGGGTCTCCATATTATAAAGACTTTTTTCAAAAAAGAAGCTGAATTACACTGCATTTTAAAGGGAGAGAAGACATGGCTGCAGAAGAACCGATTCCAGAGGATTTGGAAATTGCCGATGAGCTGATTGCTGAACGTCGCTCAGAAGCCCCAGGTGAAACACCTTACAATTTGCCACCTTGTCAACAACCTATTACAGCCACGATCTATTTAAACTACTTTCTACATAGTTAGATCATTGACATTTTGATGATACATCTTATTTCTGTTGTTTTGTACTAAGTTTTTTCACTTAACATCAACCTACAGACAAACACCGCA
>OCRI01000238.1_pt1 | contig 14251 bp, 16 predicted proteins | sample 1534641 | NCBI WGS metagenome assembly OCRI01 (sample SAMEA3275473, study PRJEB22092) | marine metagenome | reverse complement strand
CATAAGACTGCGTGACAAGCGACGAAGAAGCAGGGTGTTCACGAAATCACTCCACGATTGATTTAGCAATGTCTTTGAGTTTTGAGGTGATCTTTTTGGCTCCACCTACAGCTTCTTCAACAACCGATTCTGCAACGAACTTCGTGGTGTTAACAATACTTTTCAGTCCGCCTTTTTCATCATCAACAACTTTACCACTATCGAGTCGAATAATCCGAGTAGCAAAGCGCGTAAGCGATTCATCATGAGTGACAAAAATAGTTGTCATCTTCTCCTTTCTACATGTCTTAACGAGCGCTTCCATCACCATTGTTGACGTTTCAGTATCGAGATTGCCCGTTAATTCATCACCAAGAATAATTCGTGGACTCTTTGCCAGTGCGCGAGCGATTGCAACTCGCTGTCTTTGCCCTCCAGACATCTGAGAAGGGAATCGATCTCCAAGACCATTTAATCCTACAGAATCAAGTAACTCGAGCGCCTTATCTTTGTTTCGTGAACCAGATAAATCCTGGACAAGGAGGACGTTTTCAAGAGCCGTTAAATCTGCAAGGAGATTGAAGAATTGGAAGATATATCCAATATTCTCTCTTCGAAATGTGGTCATTTTCTCAACATGTCCAAGAGGAACCTCTTCACCGTCGAAGAGGTAGGTTCCTTCAAGAGGGACATCGAGTGCAGCAATCGTATTCAAGAGGGTTGTTTTTCCAGATCCTGAAGGGCCAAGTAAAGCGACGATTTCTCCTTGTTCTATGGAGATTGAAACGTTGTCTAATGCCTTGACAAGCGTTTCATCTTCACCATAGTGTCGGCTCAAATCTTCAAGTTGGATAATGGGCATGGAGTGACGAATAGAGCCTCTCTCTTAGATTTTATCAGGGGAATCCTATACCTTTTGCCAATCGCTTCCGTTCCACCAAAGGTTGGAACCATCACTCATTTGTCGCCATGTGTGACCTGCTTCATCTGTCCACTGATTTTCAACAGTTGGTTCTGCAACTACTGGTTGAATCGGTTGAACAGGTTCGTGGCTTTGAGTCGGGTATAATGGTTGAGAGGCTGCGAGTGGTTCCATTGATGGCAATGAAACGGCTTCCTTTGCTGCAGGTTCTTCTCCACCTTTTCGGCGCATGAACAAGACAGCGCCAAGAACGGCTAGAACCAGACCAACACCGATGATAATCATCAATTGCATCTGAGCAGCATCTTCGTCTTCCTGGGCTTTCTGTTCATTGTCACCAACACCATCGCCGTCACTGTCCAAGGTTTCAGATGCATCTTCAGGGAAGGCGTCAGCATTGTCTCCAACACCATCTGAGTCAGAATCCATTGTTTCGTTTGCATCGTTCGGGAATACATCGGCGTTATCGCCAACACCGTCAGCATCAGAATCGGTTGTCTCCGTTTCATCAAGTGGGAATGCATCAGCACCATCCAGCACAGTATCGTCATCAGAATCTGTATCGAATCGATCAGTACCCTTTGTGAGTTCATCCATATCGCTCAGGCCATCGTTATCATCGTCAGTATCTGCGTTGTCTCCCGTTCCATCTTGGTCGAAGTCGAGTGTTTCACTTGCATCGAGCGGCAATGCATCTTCCTTGTCGTTTACATCATCTCCATCGGTATCTTCATCGAAAGGATCTGTGCCAAGTGTTGCTTCCTCAGTATCCAACAAGCCATCGTTATCATCATCAGTATCAGCGTTATCTCCAATCATGTCTTGGTCAGCATCGCTCGATTCAGTTGCATCTGTAGGGAACACGTCAGCATTGTCACCAACATTATCGCCATCAGTATCTGCGGATTCAGTCGGGTCATTAGGGGCCCAGTCTCCGTTATCGCCATATCCATCGTTATCAGTGTCTACAGATTCAGTCGGATCGTCTGGGAAAACGTCAGTGTTATCTCCGACAGTGTCGCCATCAGTATCTGTTGTTTCAGTAGGGTCGTTCGGGAATGCGTCCGCATTGTCGCCGACAGTGTCGCCATCAGAATCTGTTGTTTCACTAGGGTCGTTCGGGAATGCATCTGCGTTATCGCCAACAGTATCGCCATCAGTATCCGCTATTTCGTTAGGGTCTGTTGGGAAGGCGTCAGCGTTGTCTCCAGTGCCATCGCCATCTGTATCGACGGTTTCAGTAGCGTCATTGGGGAATGCATCAGCGTTGTCTCCAGTGCCATCACCGTCTGTATCGACGGTTTCAGTAGAGTCGTTTGGAAATGCGTCCGCATTGTCTCCCGTACCATCATTGTCCGAATCTGTCGTTTCAGTAGGGTCGTTCGGAAAAGCATCTTGTCCATCTGGAGTTCCATCATTATCTGAATCCGCATCGACGATTGTAGCAGAATCCGGACACTGTGCAATTGGCCCGAGTTCTGTTCCATCATGAGGGGTAACTTCTACAGTCCATACTTCACCTACGGAGGTTGAGGAGCCAATAATTGTCTTCGCATCGTTGTGAGCTGGGGCAGGGTTTCCATCAATAAACCAACGAATCTGCGTTGGACCTTCCTGATCACCGTCGTTATCATCGAATGTGTAACTGACTGTAAAGGATTGAGCAGATGTAACATCTCCGTTAGGCGTTAAACCGAGATTGGAGACTGTTGGAGGCGTGTTTGGTGGAGGGGCGCCTTCTGGTACAGCGAATTGATTTGTACCCCAATTATCGCCTGAGTTCTGAGAGTTTGCGTTTGCAAACAAGACTGCGAGAGAGAATGTAACATCGCCTGTTCCGATTGCAGGAGCAGTCCAGTCAGCACTCCACGAGCGAGCCCCGTCACTGCTATGTGTTAGTTCACCGTTGAGTGATTTAACCAGAGAGCCGAGGTTTGACCATGTTCCTGCCGATGCATCAAGATTGAATCCACCTTGGCCTGTTGTTGTCATACTACTCGACGACCATGTCAACGTGTAGGTCGCACCAGGGCTGTAGCTGGATGGCAACCCAGTCATTGAAGGCACAATCATTGCATCTGTATTGTGACAATTACAGCCACTACTGCTCTGCCCAATCTTACCATTGTTGTTTGCGTCAATAGGTGGTATCATCGAAAGAAGCATGGCAACCATGAGGATACTAGCGATACGCGTAAAGTGCGACATAAGTTCCCGTTGACCGTTTTCATATTAAGAGAAGTGGTACAATGTTTTGACGAAAGAGAGAACAATTCCAACACTACCAGAGTAACATATGGCGCGGCGCGATTAAATAGGGGAGTTTGGTCGCAAGGTTACCTACGTTCGTAAGGAAGGAGTTGTAAGAATGCCAAAGCCATGGACCTCGAAGCTAATAATCAAAGCCTTGGGTGTCCAAAAATGCAATGGTAGTCTCGACGCCGCTGTCGAAGATTTGCCTCTCGAAAAAGCAATGGAAGTTGCTCGCGAGAAAGCAGGTCTCGGCCACTTGACCGGATCTGACCTGAAGGCACAAACCCGAGAAATCATCGGAACTTGTGTCTCAATGCGTGTCAAAGTCGACGGTCATTGGGCAGTTGAAGCCCTCGAAATCATTAGCAAAGGAGAATGGGACGAGCGATTTAACTGAACAAATCACGAACCGCAGGAGAGGTGAAAACCTCGCCGACTGCAGAGGTGAAATACTATGGAAGAAAATATCAATAACGCCATCAAAGAAGCCATCGAAAACGCTCCAGAGCGTAAATTCGTTGAATCAATAGACATCCAATTTACAATCAAGGATGTCGATTTGAAGAACCCAACTAACCGTATCAAGGAAGAAGTTCGTCTTCCATCCGGCCGTGGCCGTGATGTCCGCATCGCAATGTTCGCCGCTGGTGAAGCTGCAACTCGTGCTCGTGAAGCGGGTATTCACGTCATTACTCCACCTGAAATCGAAGAACTTGGTGGTAACAAAGGCCATGCAAAGAAGATCGGAAATCAATTTGACTTTTTCCTTTCAGAAGTTCCACACATGGGACTCATTGGACGATATCTCGGTACAGTTCTCGGTCCACGAGGAAAAATGCCTCGTCCAGTACCTCCAACACTTGATCCAGCGGCTATCGCAACTGGTCTGAAAACAACTGTTGTTGTCAAATCTGGCGACAAGATGACTTTCCATTCAACCATTGGAACTGTTGGTCAATCACAAGAAGAACTCCTCGCTAACGCTATGGAAGTTTACAACCGTGTCATCGGTCGTCTCGAGCGAGGAGCAGGTAACATCCGTTCCCTCTTCATCAAGACAACTATGGGTCCTTCAACTCGAGTGGAGGTGGAACTGTGATTCCAAAGGTCATGAGTTGGAAGCGTGATACTGTCAACGATCTCGTTGAAGTCCTCAACAATGGGGAAACACTTGCAGTCATCGATATTCACGGCGTTCCTGCCGATTCAATGATTGGAATGCGTAACAACCTACGAAGTAACATGAAAATTCGTGTTGCAAAGAAGCGATTGATGCGTATCGCCTGGGAACAAGCTGGCAAAGACCTCGATGTTCTTGAACAACTTTTTGATGGAGCAATTCAACCTGCTCTCGTTTCCACCGCAGAGTACAATTCCTTTGAGGTCTTTTCAGAACTCAAGAAAACAGAAGCTGGCCGTGCTGCTAAGCCTGGTGATATTGCTTCAGAAGACATTATTGTCGAAAAGCAAGACACTGGTATGCCGCCTGGCCCTATCGTTGGTGAATTGAACACCGTTGGAATTCCTGCTAAGATTATGGGTGGTTCCGTCCACATTCAGAAGCAACACATTGCGCTCAAGGCTGGAGAAGTCTTTGAAGGCGATCTTGGTATGCTCCTTGGACAAATCGGAATCAAGCCAATTGTTACAGGTCTACGTCTTTGTGGAACCTACGAAGATGGTGTTGTTTTCTCACCATCGACACTCGATATCGATTACGAGCAGTTCGGACAGGACTTGATTGGAATGGCTGCAGGCGGATTCAACCTCGCATGCAACATTACATGGTTTACATCACAAACCATGCCAACATTACTCGCTAAAGCAAGCAGAGAAGCGCTTGCTGTTGCACTTGAGGCAGCGATCGCAACCGCTGAAACTCTGCCTCACTTGATTGGAAGAGCCCATCGCAGTGCCGTTGGTATTGCAGGCTCTCTAGATTCCTCCGCCCTTGACGACGAATTGGTCGCAATGCTCGGTGCTGCTGCTTCAGCAGCAACCGAAGCTGCTGCCGCCGTTGAAAGTGCGTCTGAAGCCCCAGCCGAGGCAGAAGAAGAAGAGGAAGAAGAGGAAGAAGGGGGCGGCTTTGCCGGCCTTGGAGATCTTTTCGGCTGAACACAACACAAAATATTGAGGTGAAATGAAATGGAATACGTTTATGCTGCTATGCTACTGCACGCTGCTGAAAAAGAAATGACCGAAGACAACATCACAGCTACTCTGAAAGCTGCTGGTGTAGATGTAGATGCTTCCCGAGTTAAGGCACTTGTTGCTTCACTCGCTGGTGTCGACATCGCTGAAGCAATGACCCAAGCGGTCGCCGCACCAGCTGCTGCTGCTGCACCGGCTGCTGCTGCTGCTGACGCCCCTGCCGCTGCTGAAGAAGCAGAGGAAGAGGAAGAAGAAGCAGGCGGCTTCGAAGGTCTTGGCTCCCTATTCGGTTGAGTACAATACAAACCATCGCTCCAGATCCTTGATGCCGAAGGCATCGAGAGATTCTCCAAGCGTTGCGTGGAACTCAACAAGAGGAAGTCATCTCATCCTATGATGAGATTCGCGCAGCGTAACATCGCGTCGCATGGTTCTTGCCATATTGCTTAGTGCGCTAAGCATGGTGCGACGCAATACGCTTGATTTCGAACTGAGTGTTACACCAGTCGAATGCATCCGATCTCTTCGAACACTCTGCGAAGAGAAGGGTTGGAAACTCGAACGACATGAAGGTTCACGCCTTGTCGATCGCTTTGCAATCATTATGCCTATGGCTCAAACTGCTCGAACACTTGGTTTGCGAGTTTTGGATGGGCCACTTACTGGATTAGAATTGACAACATGGTCAGAAGTACGTGGTTCTGCAGGAGCAGTTCATCTCACATCCTGGATTCTTCCAGGTGGTCCAGGGCATCCACAAATTCAACATCTCTTACAACATTGGGTTTCTCGATTACCAAGATGTCCTTGGCGATGGACGTTTGGAGAACGTTCAAAGATCGGATATCTTCTTCCAACATGGAAGAAATCGCGTAAATCATTTACTTCATTAGGATTCAATACAGCGAAAGGAGCGTGGCCTTACGAAGCACCTGCTCCTTGGTTATCCAGTAGTGATTTGGAAGAAGAATAATTCACATCTAACCGAAATACATAGAGGTCTCCACCCCTTGGATTGCAACAGGAGGACAAGAAAATGGGCTTCATTGATAACATCAAAGTTGATCGAGACCTTCAGATTCAGACACTATGTGTTGCATTTTTCCTTGTCATCTTCCCACTTTACTTCTTCTCAGTAGCTGCAGGAACAGACAGTCCAGCAGGAATGGGTGGTGTTGGAAAATACTCAGTAAGCGGAGAGATGACCTACATTGATTTCGATGAAGGTGAACAAGAAATAATCGATGGTACTCCTTTAGTCATTGACCTCAATACCGATGCCATTGATGACATCGCAGACAAGAACATTGTAGGAGTACTTGTTTCAATGTCTTACGGAGAAGATGAAACTGAGACCCCTCAGACAGGACCACTTGGGGGGATTGGAACTTGTAATGGCCCAACAGGGGGTCAGAAAGCTGCCGACACAATCACTGGAACAGCATCACATCTCAATTTCTCAAATTCTGCTGATGGCCAAAATGGCGGCGGAGGTGCTGAGTTTGCACATGATGTTTCAACAGAATGGTATAATTCCTCTATGATCGGTACCGATGTTGAGGGCCTCTCTGAATCATCGATTGTTGATCAACTTGACGCTAAAGGAGCAGGTTTGGGAGATTATAGCATCGAAATTTCGGTTACAGCAAACGCTGGAGGCGGTGCGACCTGTGACCGTTCAGATTCAGGCGAGACAGTATCCTACACAATCCAACTCATCGTTCTCGATTACACAATTGTTCCTTTCGTTGATCTCGAAAACATTTGAGTGACAAACATGAGACGTGGATTCTTTCCTGTGTTTGTCTTGCTACTCTTTCTAAGTGGTTGCACAAGTGATGCTGCTATCGACGAGCCTCTTGGTGAAAGCGGTCCAGTTGCTGAACCATTCCCTTCATGGTCAAGTTCTTCCCACAATGATGAGGAATTCAATGGCTCAATGTTTGAGAATGAGTCGTATGTTGCATACTTCTCAGCACCTTGGTGTGCCCATTGTGAAGCAACATTGGATGCTTACGATCAAATCCTTCCAGAAGGAAAAATGATGGTATTTTCATATGACGGCCGAGAAGATTACAGTGATATGAACGGATGGCATAACAAAACTGAGACGAATCTGGATCGAACCATCGACCGTCCATTCATGCTCAATCCTCCGCTGGCAGTGGAAGTCAACTTAACCAACATTCCTTTTGTTCTCTTTGTCAATGAACAAGGCTATGTTCATCATATCGAAGTCGGAAGAATCACCGATGTCGATGCTATTTCCGAAATTTGGAATGGGACACTTCGTGCCTCAGTAGATGATAGTGGCTATTGGAATTAAGCCAGTAGTTTCTCAATGTTGATGATTGAACTGACTCTTGAATCAATGAGGCTTAGCATTTCATGAAGTTTCTCTTCGTTGACTGCTTCAACTCTCATCACAAGGATAGGTTCTGTGTTTGATTTACGAGCGAGATACCAGCCTTGTTGTTCTCCATCTTCTGTGAATCGTACGCGGACACCATCAATGGTTGATGATTCATAATCTCCAAATGCTTCAGTAATTGCAGAAACGATTTCGAGTTTCTTTTCTTCTGGACAAGGAACCTTGACTTCTCCTGTTGTAGGGAGGTTTGGTGCAAGTCTGTTGAGTTCTTCACTGAATAACGCATCTCTTCTCGACCAGAGTTCAAGGATTCTTGCTGCGTTGTATAGTGAGCAATCAAATCCATACCATCCTCTGTCAGCCATGAAGATGTGACCGCTCATTTCTGCTGCCATCAAAGCATCTGAGTTCTCTGCAAGGACTCGCTTCATGAAGGAATGTCCCGTCTTTGCCATCATTGGTCTTCCACCCGCTTCGAGAATTGCTTTCTCAACATTCATTGAGCATTTCACATCATAGATGAGGAGATCTTTGCCTTCCTCCGTTCCGACAACATCGTCAGCAAGAAGTGCGATAAGTCGATCTGGATAAACGAAGTTTCCTTTTTCATCGACTGCACCGATTCGATCACCATCGCCATCAGCGCCCAATCCGAGTTCGTATCCATTATCGACAACTGCTTTTGCTAGGTCGATCATATTGTATTCTCGAGTAGGATCTGCTCCATGATTTGGTTCAGTATTGTCCCAATCACAGTACAAGTCAATATGCTCTGCTCCAATCATATCGAGGAGCTTGGTCATTGCAGGACCAGGTACAGCATTGCCACAATCGACAGCGACCTTTACTGGACGAGCGAGTGTTCCTGTTGAAGCAACGATGGCATTGAGGTATGTATCTTCGTGAGGATGATCAATATGTTCTCCTTCTCCATCAGAAAAGTTTCCTTCCAAGAATACACCTTTCAATTCTTGAATTTCTTCACCTGCGAGAGGCAATGTTCCTCTGCACATCTTGAATCCATTGTGTGTTGGCATTGGAAGGTGAGATGCAGTAACCATAACGCCACCATCAACAGGTAGTGTCCAGCAAGCATGATACAAACATCCTGTTGAAACAATACCAAGGTCGAGAACTCGAACACCTGAATCAACAAGCCCTTGGATAAGGTTTGAAGCATATCCTGGGCTTGATTTACGAATGTCTCTTCCAACTGCAAACGAATCACATTCGAGGTATGCTGCGATTGCTCTACCTAAGCGATATGCAAATTCATCTGACAATTCTTCACCAGATAATCCACGAATATCGTATGCTTTGAAACACGATTCAGGCCATTCCGTCATGAAATGTGGTCGAAGTCCTTGTTTTCAAGGATACCTATTGGTTGTCATCTTCTTAGGAAGAGTGTTAGCGTTAACGTAATTGTTATGAGAATAAAAAAGGGCAGAAGATATCCAGTCCACCATGATGCAATACCAAGTGCAAGAAGCGTTGGAACAGTCATCTGAAGCAATTTAGGCCACGTAAGCAAACCTTTCGGAGGTTCTTCCAAATACGGTGTGCCTGGCATATTGTTTCCTCAAGATTGCACGCCTTGAACAACAATTTCAACAAGAGCGCCTTTCGGTAATGCTCCTGCTTCGAATGCTGCTCGTGCAGGACGTACGTCCATGTCTTCGACCCAAGCGCCGTATACTTCGTTCATTGCAGCATAATCCTCGATTGTATCGAGAAGAACTTGAGCAAAGCAGATGTCTTCTTTCTTGAATCCACCTGCCTCGAGCAATGCGTCGATTTTAGCGAGTGCACCTTTGGTTTGTGAAACGATATCATCGCCTTGATCTATCGATATTTGTCCAGATAACCAGAATTGATTTCCGGCTTTTACTCCTGGTGTATATGGTCCAAAGACCTTCATTCCATCCAATGTGATTGGTTCTTTCATAGCCCTGCTAATGTTTGGATGCTCATAGACATTAACCATGAGCGCTTGGCAAAGATATGCGCACATGTTGGGTGTTTGACCATCCCGCTCATGTGCGCCTGCTCGCACCTTTCCTGCGAGCAGGAACTGCAACAGATGTGATTGTTGCAACGAATCGACACGAAGTACGTCAATTGATTGAATCCAGTGAAGGTGTTCTTCCACGACGTCAGATAATTTGGGTTGAACGACCTGTCGGAAAAGGACGCTTTCGAGCTGCTTGGAAACGAATGCGAACGGTTCGTCAAGAACTCAGAAATGCTGCAAAGAGTGGAACTCGATTTGAGAGAATCGTAGCAGTAGGGGCATCGCTTGAATTACGGGTTGCAAAGAAAATTGGTATTCCAAATCGATGGTATATTTCTGATACAGAGATCAATCATTTGGCTCATAAATTAGCACGAAATGCGGCTACAGATGCCATACTTCCAACCCATTGGGATGAATCAATTGATGATGGTTGGCTCAACAAATTCAATCAAAAGAAGATCAATGTTCATCGAATAAATGGGCTTCATGGCCACGTACATCTACGTCCACAACTTCGTCCTGTACAGGTTCAAGATCCACCTTTGTTTGTTGTGCGACGATTGCAAGGCGATGGGATTCATGATTCAGATGAGGTTCTTGCGATTCCTGAACAAATCCTTGAAGGGATTGAGATTACCTATGCTGATGAATCCAAGTATACAGGTGATCCTTGGCAATTCACCACAATGCTGTCGCAACATAATGGAGTCATAACTCAGTCAGTTACTGTTGCAAGTGAATCTGTTTTGATGGGTGTTCCTACTCTGTTGGTGAGTGATGCGAAACGTGGTTTCCTCAATCGCCTTGAGTCTGATGGATATCCATTGTTCCGTTTAACATCTCAGTCGGATGTAGAAGAAATTCAAGCCCAATTTTTAGCAGGTTTGTTTCTTACTGAAGCATTGGACTTGCCAGAATGGTCAGATGCTCGGCAAGAATTCGCAGATTTTATTGGTTCTGAATTGATTGATTGAGCCATTTCTCAACAATTTCACCATGGTCTCCAGCGAGAACAAGCCTTCCTTCGAGGATGTCTGCAATAGGCCAGAACCGAGCATCTGATGCATCATCACCACCAACCGGTTCACCACTAGCTTCAACTTCATAGACGATACTTACGATGTGTTTGCGAGGATCACGATCAGGTTCTCCCATGACCATGAGTAAGGCAGGATTGGAACCGTCAAGATTTGCTTCTTCCTTCAATTCTCTGAGAACAGCATCTTGCGGGCGTTCACCTTGGTCAACGAATCCTCCTGGAAGGACCCAGGAACCTGCAGATGGAGGGAACTTTCTCTGAACTAACAAAATTTCATCGTCTCTCCGAACACACGCATCAACAGCAAGTGCAGGATTGAGATAGCCAAGACAAGCATCGCACTGTACCATTTCACTCACCAAATCTACGCTTTCGCATCTGGTATGTTTGTACTGCCTTTAGCAAATCTTTCTTCTTGAACGATGGCCAAAACACATCGGTAAAGTACAATTCTGAATAAGCCATTTGCCAGAGAAGGAAGTTACTAATTCGCTCTTCTCCACTTGTTCGTATGACCAAATCAGGGTCAGGCATCTCTGCAGTGTAGAGGTGTTCAGAAACTGTGTCTTGAGTAATTGATTCGAGAGGAAGATTCCCGTTTGCATGAAGTTCAGCAATGGTTTGAATGGCTCGTATCATTTCTTCCCGAGCGCCATAAGCGAGACATACTGTAAAGACGAAGTCTCCGTAATCCTTCGTTTCTGATTCAGCGTAATCAATGGCGTCGTTAACATCCTTTGGAAGAAGATCACGATGCCCAATAATTTGAACACGGACATTATTTTCATGAATTCGCGGATCATCTGCTATCGACTTGAGTCCATCGATGTAGAGTTTGAACAAGGTCTTCAATTCCTTTTCAGGACGATTAAGATTCTCTGTGGACAAAGCATAGACTGTAAACCAAGGAATTCCAAGTTCGAGAACCCAATCAAGGACTGCCTCAAGGCGTTGCTTTCCGATTCGATGGCCAACGTGTGTAGCAAGGTTTGATCTCCAAGCAAACCGTCTATTTCCATCCATAATAATGGCGAGATGCTTTGGTTGGATATCATGTTCCATAACTTCGCGAAACAGCTTTGCTTCGACCGCTTGGCCGAGAACATCACCCATCTTTTCGCTAATTCCCATGGCCGTCCCGTTTATTCCAATCCGTTCTCTTCTTTCATTGCATCCCTCTTGTCACAAAGACACATTGAATGGTGAGTTCTCATGTGGCTGGGCATGGAGGAAGCATCATGGTGGCCTCGCGGCCTTGCCCGTGGTTCGATAGACGATGCTCTTTCAAATCAAGAAGTAATGACCAAATGGGGCACATTGGATTGTTTTGATGTCACGAAGACGTTGGAAGCTTCTTGGTGGAATGAGCAAGAAGATGGCTGTTGGGGCTCGTTCTCAGAGTTGAATGTTCAATCCGTGAAACAAATTCAACAACATGGAAATATTACACTCTTACAACTTGATGATGCGTATTCTGCCCTGGTATATTCAATTCCGACCAGTGATTCAGCATCGATGTTGGCTCGTAAATCAACATGGTCTGATGCTTTGAACTCTTCATCCGTACTCCTGCCAGTAGCAGGAATGACGCTCAACGGGAACGATGCAGTTGTTGTTTTTCCACACTTTGAATTAACATATGATACCGATATGAAGTGGATTTCAACAGAACTAGGAAAAGCACAATCTTGTCTTGAACCATTTTCAACTCCCAATGATCAGAAACGTTGGAATCAACGATTGAAATCAGTAGAAGATGCCCTAAGGCCAAACACGTTGTGGAGAGCTCCGCATACCAAGCATACCGTCGGCCTTCCAGCACTTCGAATCCATCCGTCTTGGATTGGAAATACAAAGGGCAAAAGAAAACTCATTCCTATGAATCAACGCGTAAGTGAGCGTCTCTTGTGCGGAGATGAACGCCTTCCTGCTCTTGCTGAACTCATACAAATGGAAGGCCGTTGGGTTGAGAATAATGGTTATGCTCGTAACGATATCGAAGTGATGCTTGAGTCTTGGTCATCAGTAACTCCTTCAACTTGGTCGAGTAAAAAAGCACTCTCTACAGTCCTTGGAGGAGCATGGATTTGGCGTTACTACGATGTTCTCTTTTCTTATGCTGAGGCTGTACTTTATGATGATAAGAAAGGCCTTGAATCAGCAAAATCTTGGTTAAAGGATGTAACGCGATTACAAGCACATCTTGGCGTTTTACGCGTATGGAAAAGCGGCGTATGGGTTGGCCTTACCACAATAGTTGTCGCCTATTACGGCTGGCAAATTGATTCAATGACACCTTCGTTTGCCATAGGAGTTGCCCTTGCAGGGGCTTTGCTTTCATTTGCTTCTAACAGAATGTATTGGTGGAAAGATCCATCTCCAATTTAGACGAAATAGATTGAAACGGAAATCCAAATCATCGTTGTTGACGAATTCTTCCATCATAGAAGGATAAGTTCAGTTCCTTAGCAAGTTCCATTGTTCCTAGGATGAGTTCCTCTCTTGCAGAGCGTTCTGCAAGGGATGAGGAAACGTTCCAGTAAAGGTTGAGTCCAATATCAATGGATTGAGCTGAGATCGTATTGATGCTACACCAGGAAGAATCTTCTTTTGTCGTTGATTCATGATTCTGAATAAGTTCGAGTGTACGGTTACAGAATGCTTCAACGTCGGACGGATCTGAATTAATGTCAAGATGAATCATCGATTGCCAACGTCGCCAACGTCGCTTGCCCCAGTTTTCAACAGGAGTGCTGACAAGGTTTGCGTTTGGAATCGTGATGATGGTATCGACTGAGGTACGTACAAGTGTAGTTCGAAGATTGATTTCAATGACTTCACCTTCCGAAGAGCCGATGATAACCCAATCGCCGACCTTGAATGGACGATCGAGTAGAACAGTAATTGCTCCAAAGAAATTCGAGATTGTGTCCTTTGCTGCAAGAGCAAGCGCCAGTCCAGTGATACCTAATCCTGCAAGGAGTGATGTCAACTGGAAGCCAAGAGCATCGGCGATAAAGACTGAACCAACAAAAGCAATGACAAAGCGAAGTGTGCTTTCCAAGGCAGAAATCAAGGTCTTTTCAGTACCATCAAGTTCTCCATCTTTATCGAAGAATTTGACAACATCATAGACGAGGGAAACCAAACGAAAGGCCCAGGCAACGACAAAGAAGACAAGCAAGAATTGCAACACGTCTGGAAGATATTCAAGCCAAGATGGAATGACAATGTTAGCATTATCGGAACGTTCGTCCCACAGGATTGAACAGAAGATGAATGCAAAAACCGATGCAGCAGCAGTCCCGAGTGCAGAATCTCCTTTCTTGACGGCTTTCTTTCGTATTTCATCGTTCGAAATAATGACGCTTACAAAGCGATTCGAGAGCTTACTTACCACAAATCGAACGAGGAATGAGCCAATGAATATTGATGCTAAAACGATGAGCGTCGATTCTGAAAAACCCCATAAATTGTCGCTCGAATAGGTGAGATTATCGTATAGGCCCATGTCCATTC
>OCRI01000224.1_pt1 | contig 15164 bp, 7 predicted proteins | sample 1534641 | NCBI WGS metagenome assembly OCRI01 (sample SAMEA3275473, study PRJEB22092) | marine metagenome | reverse complement strand
ACAGCCTGACTTCAACAGGATTCAACTGTCCCAGGAACGGGGGGCTCTGCCTCAACTGCACTTCGGTTTGCGGGACGCACCATTCCAATATCATACCCTCCACCTTCAAACTCCAAGACAAAACCATCGAGACCAAACGATGTCTCTGCCCCAAATTCAGAATGGGCTAAGAAGGCCTCTGAATTATCATTTTCAGCATACAATTCAGGATCTCCCGCTGCAGTTGAAAACCAAGAGATTGGAAGAAGTATCAAGATCATTACGAACACTGTTAGAACCATTGTCATCGAAGTGAAGGAAAGTAAACGACGGCCATTGGTAAGCCAGAATCCACTATGTTGCTTCCAAAAATCAATGAGAATTAGGACCAAAAGAACGACAGATACCAACATTGAGCCATAGATCAATTGATGCGTATTCGATTTAATCTCATCAGGAGTAGGTGATGAAAATGTTTCATTCCAATCCTCTTCATAGGTTTCCTGATTCTGTAATGCAGCTCTTGAATCTCGTTCGCTTTGCCAATGACTCAGACGTATAGGGCCAAACAATTCGATAGAGATATCATCCTGATCTTCTTTCATGTCAATAGTGATATTGACCGCTACACCTTCAAGAGAAAGTGGACCTTCCTCTACAGTTGCTGAAAGACGTCCAGTAAACCATGATTCGTCTTCGAGAGATGTGTTCAATCCTTGAAGAACAACCAATTGAACTACAAGCACAAAACAGGCGACAATGCGCCAACGAACAATACGACGAGGTGCTATCTCATCTTGGCTCATTCTTCGTCCTTAGAACGGATTGTTACAAACATTCCTGCAAGAGCAATCATTGAGACTGTCATTAGAGGCGATACAAACGGCAGCAAGCTCGATGCTTCTTCTTGCGTAGTGTTGGTTTCTCCTTCTGTGCCTCCCTCAGGGTCAACTGGGTCTTCAGGGAGTGTCTCAGGGTCGATGCCTTCGTTGACTGCTTCAACTTCATCGGTGTTATGTGTTGTAAGATCAACCAAGTCTGCTAATTCGGTTTGGTCTTCAATAACTTCTGCTTCTTCTTGCGCTGCAATTCCTGTGAAGTAAGTGATGGAAACACCACGTGTTGGTGTGCCGTATGCATTGCTTTCTGGACCGATGAGCGTGTACCATTGTGTGCCACCAGGGGAGGCAACAACTTGGAATCCAACGAATCTGTCGTCTTCTGTATCAAACAGAGCGTAAGCCATACCATCTTCGTATGCGATATCGAAATCATCTTCAAAGTTTGAAAGGCGATTTTCAAGATTTTCTCCGAATATTTCCAATGCATTCTCAAGCGTAGATTCTGCAATCGCTTCAACAATTGTTACAACCTTATCGCTTGGTTCCATATCTCTTGAAACTGAATCACATTCTTGGCTTTCAGAAATCATAACGTCATCGCTTAGGCGAGTGACTTCTACATCAATACAATATTCGCCAGGTCCATTGATTGAAGCGGTTTCATAGCCGTATGCATAATCGTCTTGTGTTACCACCATTGACCCAGCATCTGAGGTTGTGCCTTCATCATTTGTAACTGTCCAAGATACTTCATAGTCCTCATCGTAATCAAGGCCGTAGATAGAATAATCGAACTCCATTTCATCTTCTGAAGAAGACATCATATCAATGTAGAGATCGTACTGTGGGCCCATGGTTTCATCCTCGCCGTTTTCACAGTCTTCATAGCCATCATTTACCCAGCCAGGAGGAATTTCGTCCCCATTGTTGCAGAAGAATTCTTCATCGGAGTTATCTCCACAGTCATCATACCCATCTTCTAGGTAATCTACTGGGATTTCGTTCAAATTTGCGCAGGTGAAGTAGTACTCGTCATCATCTCCGCCTTCAAGTTCACCTTCAATCTCATCTGCAAAGTCCCCAAAGATTTCTTCGAAGTTTGAATTGCCCATGAGTGCATCAACGATCGTTGGGTAATCTCCGCTACCAACAACTGAATTTGCCCACATCATAGCCCACATTGCAGGGAATGCGAGTGGTGTAGGAGAGGCATATGCTTGATGGACTTCAAGTGTGCTTCCATCATCGATTGTGATCATCTGCGCAGGTTCATCAAGCAGCTGCATTACACCGCCCATGAAGAAGTTTTCAACTTCTCCACTGTACAAATCTGTAACAGAGTCTGTGATAGAGATGTCAAAGTCGCCTGCTGGAAGGCCAAGTTCTTCTGTAGGAATACCTGTTAGTTCGAATACAACAGAGGTTGCGGTTTCGTAATGGATATTATGTTCAGAACAAACATCACCAATTTCTACTCCGCCAGACCAAGAGTCAACATAGGTCTCATCGGAACCGCAGTCCCAACCCAGTTCTTCTCCTGGTTGGAGATTTACCATCTCGTTGTATACAGGCGATGGCTCGTCCATTCGAACCTCGAGTAGACCATTGTTGATTTCGTACGATGTACCAATCTTTAATTCAACATCAAAAGGAAGTGATTCGCCGTCACCAGAAAGTTCACCAGAAATACCGACACTGTACTCGATCATTGCATCAATGTCCATTTCCATGTCCATTCCATGAAGTCCCATGTTCGCATCAAAGTATTCTGTGTAGAGAACATCTGCATTGAATAATTGCTCAGCGTCATATCCAATAGTCAATTCAATGCCAGCATAGGAATCATCCCATTCAGCATTGACTGCAAAGTCATCGAGGACTCCGTGTCGTACGGTCAGTTCTGTTATTTTTGTTGAGAAATCGGTTGGTGTCCCATCGACATCGAGTGTTACCATATCACCATCATATTGCTCGAAAACAATTGTTGTCGTTCCAGTTGTAACACGTCCAATCAACAAATCGATTCCTGCATCATCGCCAGCAGCCATAACTTCTTGGAAGATCTCAGTAAGGTCTAATCCAATCATCGATTCAATGTCAGTGTTGATGTTTGAATAATCGTATTCAATTCCAAAAGCGATCGGTTCTGCATCTTCTGCAGCTACATTTGCAGGTACTGTTGTAACAATCATTAGGCAAGTAAAAAGTAGGGCGATGGCTCTATTCATGCTTATTCCATGATTTCAGTCATATATTAAGCATATGTAATAACGAAATGAATCGAAGTTCAGACATTATCCCAATCTAGTTTTTCTTTTTCAGAGTTGTCAGATTCTTTCTCCTCGGAGTCAGTCTCGTCCTCCATCCCATTTCCGAAAACGCCCCACGTATCGATTAATTTCATCTCAGCATTGGCTTGTCGGCGACGTTGAATCGTAATGAGCAGTCCGACGAGAAGAACAAGAGAAACTGCCCCGATCAATACAGGAGTAGACAAGAAGTCGCCGGCCTCTTCGCCAACTACTTTCAACGGTTCGGAGAGGATGTCGATATTGGCATTATCACCTTCGCCATCGGTTGCAATTACTTTCAGACTCGGGCTACCTTCGCCCTCAGGCTGGAATTCGATCGACCCTGTCCAGACCGAATCTCCGTCAGCGTCTGAGAGATTGAAACTCCATGATTGAATGAGGTGGTTAATATCAACACGTACGTCATCTGTAGAGCCATCCGCATCAATCAATTGAATCGAAACTTCTAGAGTTACAATCTCACCGGATACAAATTCTGTTTGAGAAAGTTGTAAACTGGTTCGGACTAACTCTGGTAGACTTGAGCGTACTGTGAAGTTGATGTGATCTTGAGTTACAGCGCCTCGGGCATCTTCAACGTAGAGAGAGATATGGTGAGACCCTGGAGCAAAGACTTGAGAAAACGTCGATTGTGTGCTTAAAACAGTCACTTGGCCGTTACTTACCTGAGTTGTAGAAGGCCATAATCTCCACTCTCGAACAACAAGATCGCCGTCTGCATCTGAGGAATCGCCTTCAAACAAGATTGTTGCCCCTGGATCAATGGATTCTAGATTGGAAGGCGAGAGAATAACTGCAACAGGATCACTTGCTTCAATTATCAAGTGTACATACTCAATTCGAATTGCTCCAGTGGAATCAATCAATTCAATCTGTACATCCTGTTCACCTGCATCCAAATTGATCGAATGTGTAATCGAAGCGTTAACATCTGTAAGAAGAGGAACATATGTTTCTGTGACTGAATCGTACTCTCGAACTGTCATCGTAAACTCATCACCATCATAATCAATACTTGAACGAGCATCGAAGAGAATCATTTCACTCGAAGAATAAACACTGTTGTTCTGTGGTGAATCAAGGCCTAGAACTGGAGCAGATGTCGAAACAGAAAGTGATCGAGTCGTTGTGACTACAGGGTTGATACCATCACTGATTGAGAGAGTGATAACGTGTTCACCTGGACTTAATCGTTCTTCAAACGTTAACCAGTCTTCACCTTCTGGAGTGAGAAGACCATCCACATCACTTACCCAAACAATTTGCAGGAATTCTGAGCCTGCTGCAGGTTCAATTTCTGAACAATGCCAAACTCCCTCTGTCGGGAAAGTCGAACAGGCCGAATCCCAATCTCCGCTTCCATTGGCGCTAAACGGAATGAGAATTGATGAATCAAGATTATCAAAGACGTCAAGGTCTTCGATAACTGCTTTTGGAACGGAATTATCGATTGTAATGAGTTCGGAATACACAGACATTTGTCCACCGTGCTCCATCCGGTTATCAGTCACTCTCAACTCAATAAGGTGGACGCCTCTCGAGAGATAACCGTCCCAAGAAATATTGTCAATATCATTTCCAATCATCAAGGTTCCATCGACGTTGGACCACCATTCAAATGAAACATCATTTCCTTCAGGATCGTATGAAGAACTGCCATTGAAGAAGATAATATCTTCACTTGCAGTTCCATTTCGCTCAAGGGTAAACGAAGATTCCGGCATTTCATTGTACAACTTAACTTCAACAGAATAGGTGTCGTTGTTACCCACATCATCAAAGGCAATGACAGTCAAGAAAAAGGAAGCAGGAGGATCGTCTGTAAAGTGATCAAATGTATACGAAAGTTCCTGTGGGCAAGTATACACATTACCCCAGCCTGTACCTTGGCGATTGTAACCACCGAATTGGATGAGGCATGCAAAATCGTCCCCCTCAGGATCAAACGTACCTGTTGTGTTGATTACTACGGTACCGGTTTGTGGCATAATCAGTTCACTGAACTGAGTTAAACCCGGTTCAAATGTCACATTCAATTCAGGTGCAAGGTTTGTTAACTCAATGGTTCTACTTTCAGATTCACAATGACCAGCATCATCGCATACTTCCAACGTAATGATGTGGAGACCATCAGACAATGCACATGCCCACTGATCGTTTGTATTTGCAGTAAATGGAATGCCATTGCTTGGCCCATTCGATGGAGTCCATGTTCCAGAACATGATGATTCAACATCACCATCAAGATCACTCGTCCAAGTAAACGTGAGTTCATCTTCATCCAAATCCCATGTGTCTGATGCATTGAACTCAACAGCACCTTGCGACGGGAAGACGGAGCCATCTTGTGGAGAAGTCCACATCAAGAACGGGGCTTGGTTATCCAAATCCAAACGGCAATACATGATTTGATCTGAATCTAGAACGATTGTTGTTGAATTACTCACGCTGTCATACCCGCAGTTGACTGTTACATCATTGTGGACCGACGCACCAGTGTTGCTCCAACGCTGCCCAATGAAATCAGTAAGTTGTGCCGTCCCTAGATCGTTGGTGAACTTGGACACAGATGGCTCAAATTGACTGAATGTAACGTTTGCAAAGGCAGATGGTACACCGTTGGAGAGATTGTTCACAACCCAGATTGTAACATCCCAAGCAACATCAATCGTAGCTCCCGATGGGATGTTGGCAATGGTTAGATCCACATTGTTCGGTTGGTGAAGATGCAGAGTCGAAGAAGCATCCAAATCAAGGATATGGCTTCCTGTAGAATCAAGGAGATTTGAGAAATTCACATCTGCATTTTCAAAGTAAACATTTCCTGTACAGTCTGAATCAATTGTGTTTCCATAACCACCTAAGTTTGGATGATTCACCAATTTCAGACACTCAGTGCCTCGTAGGACTGTATTGCTTAGCGTAGATGGATATGCTCCGTTATGGTTTGCATCCCAAAAGATTCCTGAGTGATTCCCATCGATGGTTATGTCGTCGAGTTGGCCTGCAGCTTGTTCGACGTATACTGCATATTCAGTGGTGGATTCGTGCTGTATGTTTGCACTAAGTATGTGGAATCGCCCACCTTGAGAGCCAGTGGTCAAGCCACCATTATCGATGTAAACTGGAGTAAACGAGGACCCGATATCTGAAACAGTTAGATTCTCAAGCCATAGGTCAACAGAATCCTCAACATATACACCATGCCCTGAGGATGAATGAACCGCACATGATCGACAGGTGACATCACCTGATGTCGATTCAAGGTCATTCGATTTCTTAAACGATAACCCTGCAGTTTGAAGAGGAGTTACACCAAGTGTCCCATCGTTTTCAGAAGTGACATTTGTGAGTGTAACATATCGAGAATCATAGACATGTGCACCAGAATAGCCATTGTCGTATGTATCGAGCCCATCGACGACAACAGTCGCTGAATCGATATACAACCCGTGCTCAGAATTGTTATGGAAATGCCAATCAGATCCTTGGACTGCACCGCCTGATGAAGACCAAAGTGCTGGACCTGGTGAGCCACTGATTTCAACGTCTTCCAAATGTGCAGCAAAGTATGAACTTGTAATTGCTAAACCTGCGCTGTGAGGGCCTTTTCCAGCCTCTCCTGCATCGTTGATGGTGAGATTTCTAAAAGTGGTACTCGAATCGACGTAATGAAGGCGGACTCCAACACTCGATGAATCATCAACAAGAACATTCTCGAGCCAAGCACCAGTCGCATTTACTTCGATTGCAGCCACAGCAATGTTTGCTGTTTTCGCACCAGCTGAGCCAGTACCGAGAACAGACAGGTTGGTGAAATCAGCAGTTTCATAATTTGTGTAGTTGAAATGATTATCCTTATCGAGATAAACGCCGCGATACATACTGTTTGTGATGACGACATCTCTGAACACACCTCGAGTATTGCCTGAATCATCGATGTGACGAACGATGATTCCTGTATCGCTCTTGTCGATGCGTAAGTCTTCAAACAACGGAACACTGTCTTCGACCCAAACACCCGTTGGCTCACCTAAAGTTGCTCCCGAGATGTTGTCCATGACGATGTCTCGGAAAATCCCACCAGAACCTCCCCAAAGATTCAGTCCTCGCAGCAAATGGTCTGTAAAATAAGCACGCTCAACGATTGGAGTCGAACCCGACCCTACGGACATACCAATTCCATAGCGCCAATCGTTTTGGAAAGTCAGCAGGCGACCTGCTTGTTCAATATGCAAGTCACGTATTACTGGACTGGAACTTCCAAACATGTCAATACCGACTCGATCTGGGTTGAAGATTGTAACATTGTTGAGAACGGGATCAGACCCGTACAACGTCAACCCGTAAATGGAATCTTCAATATGAAGATGATTAATGATACTGCCTCGTCCATTTGATGAGGAGTTGAATTGAATTCCTTCATGGTCGCTTGTGCTGGTTGAACTGGAAGAAAGAACAACAGGGCAAGTTGGCGTCCCTTGTATCGTAATTCTTCCGTCAACAACTATACGGACACCTGAGGACATGGTAACATTCGTACAGGATGTGATCAAGAGCTCATCTTGAATATCCACATAATAGTTCGAAGTTAAATCGACAATACCTGACCATGTCGTTGTTGATCTTGCAGAAACGTAAGTCTCAGTCTCGGAATCCGTCTGTTCGAGTGCCTCACTCTTTGCCATTGGCGAAAGAGACATGAAAAGAAGAAGACATAGCAATACGCCTGCCACCAACGGTTGCCTCCTTACCATGTTATCTCATCAATAGCAATGCCATTTGAAGCCATCCGTTGGTTGATTAAAGCAAAATCACTTACCCCAAGCGATAAAACCCGTATACTCAAGGGTTAAATCATGCCTGAGGCATTTATCTTGTTCAAAACTGAGCCGTCGCATGAGCGTGACGTCTACCTCTCACTCACATCGCACAAAGCGGTACAAGAAGTCCATGCCCTGTATGGTGAATTCGATTTACTTGCCCGTATAAGCAGTGATTCAGCACAGAGTTTAACCAATCTTTTGATGAAGGAATTTAGAACGATTCAAGGAATTCGAGACACACAGACGCTGATTGCCGTCGAATACTGAGGTGATGAAATGGCAATAGGATTTGTATTGATTACAACAAACCCCGGTGATGAAGAAAAGGTTCGTACTGCGTTAGATTCCATCGAGCATGTGACCGCTCGTTGGATGTTGTTCGGAGAATTCGATATTATCGCTCGTGTTCAAGCGGATGATGAGTTTGTACTCACCCGTTGTATTGTTGAAGAAATACGACCCATCCAAGGGATCAAAGATACGAAAACAATGATTGGTGCTGAACTCTAATCAGATTGACTGATGAAGTTGTTTGGAAAGAGTTCGCGCCCTGTTTGGACATCCAGACAAACGGAATCGAAGAATCGCCTCGCGAATTGAGGGGACTTTTTGTTGCGGTTCCAAGAAGGCCCGTAGCGCCCACCACCGTGCAACCAATCGATTTGCAGTTGCTGTCTCCATCGATTCAATCATAGCGATATCAACGGTCGAGTGAATATGTTGAGCACGGAATGGTTCTGTTTCTAGCAACGCTTCGCACAGAAGAAGTTGAAGCGAGGCTTTGTAGAGTGGTTGCTTCAAGTGTTCAGAAATACGTTCAACTTCCTTAATGGTGAGAGCAAATTCCATCGTGTTTGGTTTGGATGCTGATACAGATGCTTTTGCGGATAAAAATTGAACAAGAGCGTCATGCTCAGAGGCTATTGAAATCAATTGGTCTCGAAGGAAAGCAGCACCTGAATAATCACCCTTTTGCAGTGCGATTGAATGCTTCATGACTACAAGAGAGGTGAGGACAATTTGGCGGACTGAAGCCTCCTCTGGAGGAAGAATATCCTGAATCATTCGTTCTAAAATATCCAATTGTTCAGAATGATTCTCTTCAACGAGATCATCGATTGCTCTTGAAACCACAGACAATTGAAGGCGTAATTTTTCATCCGGATCTTCAAGAGCCTTGTACGCTTTTTCGAATGATTCTATCGTCCCCTTTTTCCCTTCAAAGTGAGCGATTTGAAGACGAAGATGATCAAGATTTGAATCACCTTCAGCTTGAGAAATATATTCTTTGGCTACATCGAGTTCTGCGCGATTTAAGGCGTGTTGAGTTGCAAGTCCAATCAATTCAATATTCTCTGGTTGTAAAACAACAGCTTCATCGAGAAGAGTTGCGAAGGAACCTGAACGTTCATGCATAAGGACGGTCGCTTGTTGAGACAACATCGAACCGATATCCTGTTCTCCACGTTGAATTCGATGATGGAATTCAGCGATTGAAGAAAAAGAATCGCTGTGTTGAGACCAATGTTCAATCGATTCAAGATGAAGTTTATCCAATTCATTCTCTGTTAGATTTGAACGACAAACGTTACGAACAAGATGTTGCATTTCCATCGACAAATCATTCGGTATCCATCGCAATAAAGCATGTTCATCGAGAAGAGAGACATCTTCTGGATTGATCATTCGGTCTGCAGGAACGGGGAAGGGAAGCATGAGGAAAGGAGGTATTGCATCATGCACATCAGCGGACACTTCACCCAGAACGACTTGTTCGACATATGCACGGACATCGTCACTTTCTTCTGGCAAAGGTGTCGAATCATCGTACATCAAAATGGCAAGAGGATGTCCTCCAAGCCGATCAGCGATTTCAGTTCTCTTTTCATCGTCCATTTCTTCACCAAGCAATTGTATTGCTTGCTTTGTTTCCAGAGGTCCAAGAGATAGAACTGGACCTTCTGTTGCAAAGGGTTGAGGCTCTCTACCAATGAGAAGAGTTGGTATATTCATTTCCTCCAATGAAGAAAAGAATTGGGAAAAGGCATCTTTGTGTCGGTCACTTACTGCTTGGATATCATCGATGATGAGTGTCAATTCTGGTTGGTCGATGAAAAGAGAAACATAGGACGAGACATCAAGCATGGTCGTAGTTTCAAAACCAAAACGTTGCATTAGCATCGAAACGTCTGTATAAGCATCAATTCCTGCCCATCGTACTTTCTTACCATCTTTAGCCAATGTTTCTGCAAGAGATCGAGCAAGTGTTGATTTTCCAATTCCAGGTAATCCACGAAGATGAATTTGTTTCCTTGCATTAAGATGGTTTAGTAATTGCTCCGTTTCCTTTTCCCTCCCTATCAGTGATGTGTATGTTGGCGCTTGTCCAAATATTTTCAACGAGGCATCGGGCCGGGACGTTACCTTTTCATCACTATTCTGAAGAACGAAATCCCGCCCCTCTTGGGTGATATGGACTACCTTTCTCTTCCGCCTTCCGCCTCCTAAAACATGAGCTTGACGCGTGAAAAGAAGTTCTTTTTCTTTGAGTAGGGACATTGGTTGGAAGAGAGCAGAACGGACTACGCCTACACCATCTGCAATCCCTTCAAGAGAAAGTGAACGAGGCACATCCCATGCGGATTCGAGAGAGGCTGGATGCGATTCCAACCATCGTAAAATCCGTAGCATTGAGGATGATAACACGTTGATTCCTGGTTTAACGAAGCACGTCATACATTTGGATTTGTCCGCTTCATGTGTGAGAAGAAGAAATGCGCGTTCTTTTGACCTATGAGTGTGAGCAATTTCCATGCCGGTCGATGCTGCATCCATTGATTTGCCGGCATCTCCCGGCGTATATCTCTTCAAAACAAATGAAGGACGAGTCCTCTATGTTGGGAAAGCAACTCGATTGAATGAGCGAATACGTTCGTATTTTGCCACCAATCCTGATCGTCAAATGATTCCCGAACTTGTTTCTCGTTCTGATGATGTTGAATGCATTGTTACAACAACTCCACAAGAAGCATTGATCCTTGAGCGTCAACTCATTCGAGAACATAAACCGCGTTTCAATTCGATGTTAAAAGATGACAAATCCTACCCCTATCTGGTTCTAACTGCTGAGGAGTACCCGCGTATCATGTATACACGTCACCCTCCAAAGAAATCACATCGCTGGGGTCCATTCCCCAATGCTGGAGCAGCCAAGCAAGTCATGCAATTGCTACGACGTCATTTTGGAATACGTGATTGTAAGGAATTATTGCCACAAGGATGCTTAGCAATGCACATTGGATTGTGCACAGGTCCTTGTATCGATGCTAAAGGGTACGATGAGCAAGTTTCAATGGTCAAGAAGATTCTCAATGGGGAAGCGACTGAATTGCTTGAGGAACTTGGAGAAAAGATGGATGAATGTTCAAGTAAAATGATGTTTGAAAGAGCTGCATATTACAGAGACCAGATTCGCTCTATACGCACAACAATTGGACAACATGTCGTTTCCAGTAAGTTATATCGCGACTGTGACGCCATTGGATTTGCTGAACAAGGTGACCTTGCTGCATTAATCGTTCTTCATGCTGATGAAGGTGTTGTTAAGGGCCAAGAAGTCTGGCCCTACGTTCATCGAGGAGACATCGGAGAAACAGTCAGTCATTTCATCAGTGAACACTATGTGAACAGAAGACCACCACGTTTGTTGCTTACACCAACACCACTTCTCGATGGTTTGCAAGAATGGTTGGATGAACGTCGCGGTTCTGCTGTCGAAGTTCGAACACCAGTTCGAGGCGATATGGTTACACTTCGAACGCTTGCAGATCAAAACGCTGAGATTCAAGTTTCTCGATTGTCGAATAAATCCAGTGGATCTCTGGAACAAAGGGCTGCAGATGAAGCGGCACTCCTGTTAGGCTCTGAACAAATGAATCACGTTGTTTGCTTTGATATGGCTCAACTCCAAGGTGATGAACGAGTCGGTGCAAGCGTAGTCATGCGTCATGGCAGGCCTGCAAAGAAAGAGTATCGGACATACATCGTAAAAGGAGATGCTATGGACGATCTACGCATGATGAAAGAAGTCATAGAACGATGGTTGAAACGGCAAGAAGAATGGCCAGACTTGTTACTTCTTGATGGTGGCCAGACACATCTGGATATTATTCGAAAACTGCTTAAGGAACATGGCGTCCAAGATCGATTTGAATTAGCAGCACTCGCAAAGCGAGAAGAAACACTCTTCAGAGAGGAGAAGGAACCAATCGTTCTTGATCGTAGAGGGAGAGTATTTGTTCATGCCCGAGATGAAGCCCATCGGTTTGTCAACACCTTCCATCGAAAGAGAAGAAAGAAATCACGCTTAGGAGATCCATTAGAAAATGTTCTCGGGCTTGGAGCAAAGAAACTACAGACATTAATTCGTCATTTCGGAGGACGTCAAGGCATCAGCAACTCAAGTATTGAGGACCTTAAGACGGTACCTGGCATTGGACCATCCCTCGCAGAACGTATCCACGAAGCCTTGCATCGTTAATCGAGTTGGTCGTTTTGCATCGCTTCAAAGGGATCGATTCCCTCTTCGTATCCACCGACTTGTCGATCAACCAAACCTGCCATTTGAGCGAAATCAGATTCAGATAAGCCCATTTTCTGTGCCTTTAGTAGCGAATTCTTAGATTCTCGTGCAGCTCTCTTCTTTCGCTTTTTCTTACGTCGTCTACGAACAAGGAGAATCAAAAGAATGAGCACAACAGCAGGATATGCCCAGAATTGACCGAGAAGATACATCCATGTCACTTGTAATCGGATTGTAATCTCGTCATCAAGATCAGATGGTGGTATCGTGTAGGTGATGACCTGACGACCATCTTCCATAGAGAGAACCATGTTACCCTGTGTTGAGGTCGCTTCAATGGCTTTGATCCCCTTTGGCAGTGTGAAACTTACTGGTCCCGAGAGATCTAATTCTGTTTCTTCGTGAATGGTTGTATCCCATGAACCGGTTTCAAAGACCAACGCTTCTCCATCTTCTGGAGGGAACGTTATACCATCTGTTGAAACAATGCTGTTTGAAAACATCGAGGAAATACTGTCAACCATCGAAACCATTGGAGACAGGAACGGCGAGCGTATCGAGTCTTCAGTGAGTAATGAGAAGGTCAACAAATCCAAATCTCCTGAGAAAAGATCACCCCATGGGCTCGAGATTGCGAGAGTATACCTCACCTTTGGAATCTTAATCGAAACGCTCAGAGGAATCTCATCACCCATTATTTGCCCAGGTTCGCCAAGTCCTGCCAAACTGGTTTTGATTTCAAAATCACCAATATCGACCTCGTTGAATGGTGAATCTTCAAATTCAGTGAGTTCCTTTGAGATGATCTGTATTTCGTTGGTTAATTTGACACCGACATCTGTTCCAAATTCCATCAGTCCTTCTGAAGTAAGATTGAATTCAATGAGTCTGTCTGGATCACAATCATTCTCTGAAGAATCAGGATCGAGACACTGACGAATGACCTTAGGATCGTCCGTTCGGCTCATTATATCGCCCATTAATCGAACTAAGTCACTTGGAATAACCTCCATTCTTATCGTTGTATCATCGTTGACATCGTAGTACCCTTGTGGCAAAGCGACTCGGTGAACAACAGCACTGGCTTCAAGTCCAAACTCTACAGATACTGATTTTGTCCACTCGTTAACATCGAAGGTATCAAAATCAATTTCAAGTGAAGTTGAGACACATGTCTTCTGCGTTTGAACGCAGATGACCGTTCCATCTTCGCTCTCAATAGGATGGTTGTAAGTGTATGGCGAAGGCCCAGCAATCGAGATTTCATTACGGTTATCGCCCTCTAGAGAATGTTGGAGAATTATTCGATCATCACCGCCTATGGTCTCAATCCAACTCGGTAAAATTAACTCCAAAGTAATCTCCGTTGGAGGAAGATCAGAGGGGATCATATCTTCAAGGAAAGAAGTATTCAACACTGTCTCAAGCGAAAGGCCTGCATCCATTACACGACGTAAATCATCCTCAGTGATGCTGTTTATCTGGGTTGAGAATTGAGTTTCAGGAATATTATCCTGGATAATATCGAGTAAACCGAGATTGAATGTATTGCTTGTTGAACGAAGGTAGATTGGATGATTATAACCCATTGCGGATGGCCCTTCGATGCAATATGTTATTGTCGATGGAGGAGTTACTGTTTCTGAACAACCTGTTGAGTGCGTGTAATTCAGCCCACCTGCTGCACCTTGTATTCCATCTGCTACAGAATCACTTACCCACGTTAATTGACTCATCTCGATATTTTGATTTCCAGGGATTGAATCGGAAAAGGCATCTCCGATTGAATCAACTGGGAATTGATCAGTGAAATCATCAAGTGGTGCAATGCCGTTTTCATAGGCAAGACGGATTCCATCAGAAGTAATCTGTGGAATTGTAGCCAGTTCAGATAACTCGACAAGAGAGATACCCCAGTCCGTCATTGTTGTTTCATCGAGATAATTTAATCCAGCCACAAAGTCAATTTGGACCGCTTGTTCATCGAAAAGATCAACTGTTAAGTAAAGAGAAACTGCTTCATCAGTAGGATCGAGTTCAACCACTTGGGTGGTTGATGAATTCCGATATGCCATGGTAAGGCTCACTGTTTGGTCAATCCGAGGATCGCCAACTCCTGCATTGAGATTGTCGACTGTCCATTCACCTGCATAGTAAGCTGGTGGACCCGGTTGGGCGACAACAGACCCTGAGTCAGGGCCATTGCTATCAACGCCAATGATTGTTGCATAATCTGGTGGATTGATTGAGAAGGTAGAGGCGTGACCTGGTTCAGCAAAAACATCGAATTGTGTTGTAAGCTCAGAACCCATAATCAAGAGACCTTGATACGCTCGTTCCAAGTCTAAATCTGAATTATTGAGAAGATTGAACGTACTAGTTGACAAACTAATATCGGCAATCGTAGAGAAACACAAAGGAGGATCGAACACGTTGTTTTGACTGGCCCCTTCTCCACTATGGACCGAATCAATTGAAGCATCAGTCGTGCAAGATATTGTTGCCCCTCCTTCTGTGTAGGAGGTATCATATTGCGTATTGATACCATTTACTGTTCCAAACCCTGAGGCGAGAAGATCTTGAATCGTACTCTGGACTTCTCCAAGCATTCGGTCACCAACAG
>OCRI01000207.1_pt1 | contig 15974 bp, 13 predicted proteins | sample 1534641 | NCBI WGS metagenome assembly OCRI01 (sample SAMEA3275473, study PRJEB22092) | marine metagenome | reverse complement strand
GTTGGTAACGGATGGGGTGGGGTTCAAAGACATGCGGCTGGTTTAAGGGGAGGCCAAGAAATATTCCACGAGGATGGCTCGATTTTCGAAGGGTTGGAATGTTTAGTAGGGGCAAAGACGATTGGACAAGTCAAAGATGAGTGGAAGAATATCCAGCGTTTGATGGAAGACAAGAAATGGGAGTCCTATGATATTGCTGTGCAAGAGCCATTATTCAAGTCTGTGATTGATGCTATTGCCGCAGATCCCCTTGGGACCTTTGAAGCATGGGGCCGCGGCGATGTGTTTACTGCCAAGTGCGAGGGCTTCCAACGTCTTTCCGCATGCATTGTACTGAGTCAAGCATACGCAGAAGGAGGGGTCGGAGCCGAGGTCAGCCTTCCAATTTCTCACGACGCCTCTTCGAGCATTTACCAACATGCCTCTGCGCTCGTGCGTGATAAAAAGATGGCAAAATCAGTCAATGTCCTACCAAACGATTCAGGAAAACCAGCAGATGTTTACCTCGAAATTGTGAATCATACGAAGAAACGCTGGGAAGAGATGGGCAATCCTCTTTTCAAAGACTGGCTGATGTCTGAGACTGACTCAAAGGCCTTGGCTAATAGCCTCCTGACGCGTAAATTTGCGAAGAAACCGGTCATGACGATTGGCTATGGGGCCACGACATATGGGATCACCTCAAGTTTCCTGACTCACAACGGGAAAGCAAAAGGCATTCTCGGTGCCTACGTATTTGTCGACAAGGAAACGAATGAACAGGTGGCTGTACCAGACAGCGAGGAAGAACTCAATGCGAATAAGAAGAACCGATGGTGGAGAGTAACAGCACACCCAGCATCCCTCCTTGGAGAGGTGCTCAAAGACGTCGATCCGGCCCTTCACGCCCCCATTGCGAAAACGATTGTCGACGAATTGGAGATATCCACCTATGAAGTTCTTCCAGGAATTAAACTCGTTCAGCAATTTCTCGCTCGTCAAAGTGAAGAGGCGGTTTCTAAAATCGTTCAATGGGATCTTGTTGATGGCTGCAGGGTACGGAACATAAAAATTCAATCCGAAGGCAGTCAAAAGGTCGAAGCATGGATGAGTAACCTCTCCAGTAGCGAAGAACGTCACGCATCGGTGGCTAAAATCAACAACCTACTCAAGGAACGTGGCGCAGAAGTTCAGATGCCAATAACGGCAACGAAACGCTCCACTTTGATAGAACACATTGTTGGTAAGGCAGAAGACTCATCCAAGCGGCCACGAAGGGGGCGCATTAGTTCTCTTCTGAAGCATATTGATTCCGAACTTTCAGAGGCGTTCAAAGAACACGAGGCGCTCACAAAAAGGGCCACATTCTCTCGGCGAATCATCGCAAAGGAAAGGGATGGCATGGGCGAAGCACGAGGCCTCTCGCCCAACTTCATTCATTCCCATGACGCCTGCCACATGCGACTGGTGCTCAAGGATATGGATGCTGAAGGCATTTGTGATGCTTGGTCGGTCCACGATGCATTTGGAGCTCACCCAAATCATATGGACTCCGTCCGTTCTTCAGCCATCAAATCATTTGTACGAACTCACACGAACGAAAATGGAAACGGCATCCTCTTCGAAATGGCCCCAAGTTTGTTTGCAGACATTGTGAAACCGACGATGTCAATCGAGGAAGTTAAGGCAGTTGACGCAAACGAGAAACTGCTTTCAGAATATCTGATCTCATGAGGTGAAAAAATGGAAACACAAACAAAATTGGAAGAAATAAGCAAAAAGTGGGACTCGCTAACAAGTGAGGAAAAGCAAAAAAAAACCAAGGCCTTTCTCAAACAAAATCCGTTCATAGTCAATAACAACAATGGCAACATCCGCACAAAAGAAAAATCGGGATTCATTGTTATTGAACTGGCCGACACAGAATCATTCGAATCGAACCCTATGCCTATGGTTCATTCATTCGAAAACCAAGAAGGGGCAGATAAGAAGGTCAAGGAACTCTACCCTGGTTGCACTCCTGAATGGAAGGAAGTGATCTGCAAACCCTGCGTCATCGAGTTCGAGGTCGCCGTTGGAAAAAGAAAAAAAGCGAGCCGAGTGCAAGCTACTGATGAAAACATGGTAATTGAAAACTCACAGCAACATATACAAGGTCTAATCCAATCACACGTGGATATGCTTGGACGGAACAGCTCCAATTCCAAGGAAACCAAAATCGGCTTTCGCAAATATTCCAGTCTTGAGGAAATCAAGGCAGATTACTTGGGGCGGGTCAAGGAGAGCACGACCCAGTTGGCAATTTATATCCAAAAAAATCACGCTGTTAGAGGTGGAAAACATCGAATCTTGAGCAAAGCCGAAAAGACCGAAAGCACATCACACAACAGCAACGAAAACGAGCCAAAATTGGTAGAAAAGGTCGACTTACGAGTGGCTCCCGATCCCAATTTTGTCGACCTCGTGTACTCATTTTTCTACCCAGGCGAAGAACCGACAATTGGAGAAGTTATCGCACGGAGCCATTACCTCATTGCGATGAATTATGAGGGAGAGGACCCCCATTTTCGCGAGTCACTCACTTCCAAAGGCAGGATTGGTGTAACCGCCCTTTCAGACTTCAAGGAAACCGTCCAAATGATGACGAAGTATCACTTTACAATCCAACCAATTCTCGATCCAAACACTGGGACTTGCGTGGGGAGCCTAAATTTAGAGCGAATGGTTGGCCTCATCCACCAAGAAGCAGAATTTCTACCAAGCACGCTGAATCTGAAAGATTTACAACAATCCGGGTTATTGGGCCCAAGGCCACCAATGCTCGATGAGAACGCATCAATCTCATTGGCTGAGGCCCTGTTTGCTAAGGGATGTCAAGCCATTTTGTTTGAACATCGCCCGCCCCTTTACCCAGGTCCTGCAGGCTCCCAAGAAGGCCGAGCAACTTTGGAGGCAGGACTTCATATCATGACACCAGTAGACATCGTCGCTTACATCACCTCGTGAAGGCGAATTTTTCCTGATTAAAGTTGGGCAAATTCTTTTTTTCAAACCGAGTCAATGTTCATTCGAAACGGTTTTCGCTTTACATCGCCGATAATATAGGCGAATCACATGATAGTTACTCCAAGGCGCCCCTCAAATCAGTGGACACGACAGTTAGACAACCGTTCGTTGAGGGTGCCGCATCAATCGCTTGACCAACTCGAAACCAAGAGAGAGGGGGCTGAGTAATGTTTCTGTATTCTTTGCTGTTTGGTGCTCTGCTTTTTGGAGTTCTGTTGCCAATTGCGCGCGAAATTACCATCATGATGTGGGTTGTTAGTGGTTGCATCATGTTTCCGCTTGGCGCCGGTTTGTTTCTTTCACCAATCTTGCTGATTGTCACCATCCCCGCAGCAGCCTGCTACATATTCGTCCCATCTCTTGATTTCATGGTCGGAATATACCTGATTCTACTTACATTTGGATTCCCCTTTCTACAAGCAATCGGGTCAGGGGTTCTCAAAATGGCCACCCACCCTGTGGGCTTTATCGGGACCTATGTTGTTATCTTCCTTGGTTTATATACTCTCGTCGATATGACAGGTGGCTGGGTTGTCTTCGTGGGCGTCGTATGTCTTCTCGGATTGTATGGGCTTTCGCACCTCGGGGACTCGCCAATGAAGAATAGAAATTATGGATACATAGGGTGATCACATGGAAGAAAACAATGTAATGAACGCAGAAGCAAATACAGAAAACCAACAACGAGAGGAACCAATAAAAGAACAAGCGCCGATTTTTGGAATTCAGACCCCATTTGGGCGAGTTTCAATCGATATGAAGGCGTACGCCGATGCCAAGGCCGCTGCACATGCTTTGATGCCAAAACAACCTCGGCAAAACATGTTTGATTCGAAAATGTTCACGTTCCTCAACGCCACAAAAACCCAACGCGATTCACGCTACTGGAAAGGGCACCTCGGGGCACTCATGAAGATGCACCTCGACGGGTACCTCGAACCAGAATATGAGGTGAGCGAGGAATTCTCAATCGAAGATGGAATCATCCGCCCATGCATGTATGATACAATTCCACTACAGGGCAAACAACGCCAACGCATCATGGTCATCGGCACCCGCTTCTACCAAAGCAAGGTCGACCCAACGCACCGCTTCACGCTAATTTCTTCCGTTGACGGCGACGGTGATCACCGGATCACTATCCACACACCGACGGCTCACAACATGAACACAGAACGCTACGATTTCACCAACTTCATCAACCAATTGGAAGAGGATTTTTACGAAAACGGTCCACTCAACCAAGCCTTCTTTGATTTGAAGTACAACTTCATCGAGCGGGACACCAACATCGACGCGCTGCTCGCTTGGGACCCAGTGGTCAAAGAAACGCTTTGGAAGGACATCATCACATTTCAAAAAGCCATGCCGAAGTTGAAGGAACTTGGGCTCGCGAACTCTCGAGGCGTCATCTTGGCAGGCCCTCCGGGGACAGGGAAGACCATGATTGCAAAATGGCTGGCTGCTCACTCCGACATCACCTGCATTCTCATCTCTGCTGAGATGATCACCGGGCGCCAAGACATCAAGAAGTGCTACGAACTAGCCCGGAAATTATCACCAACCCTGCTCATCATCGAAGACATCGATACTGCAGGAGCCCTCGACCGGCGTGCCTCCGACCACCCACTTTTGGGTGAATTCCTTCAGTCAATGGATGGCGTTGTCCCAAATCACGGCGTCATCACCCTTGCAACAACCAATCATTCGAACAAAATCGACCCTGCAATCGCTGACCGCCCTGGGCGCTTTGACCGCATTGTCGAGGTTGGTTTGCCGGACAAGGAACAACGCTACCACATCATCCACCAACACCTGAAACCAATGAACACCGCTCCAACGGTCAACCGCGAAGCAATCGAACGTCTCGCTAAGTCCAGCGACGGTCTTACCGGCGCATGGTTGCGTGAAGTCGTTCAGTCTGCGCTCATCACCTCGATATCCGATGACCGAGAACTCATCACGAAGGAAGACCTCACAGCCTCATTGAAGGATATTCTCAAGCGACGCGGTATGGCCTACCGCGTCACACCATACGGAGCCAATGCGCAAGAATCTGCCAACGCATACGTCCAGTGAATGGATGATTTGATGGCGAGGCCCTTGCTCGTCATTGCATGGTCGAAGTGACATTGCTTGGTTTGGCACAAGATGGTGGACGCCCACAAGCTGGCTGCACGCGCCCCTGTTGCGCTGGCCTTGCCCCAGAAGACGCAGCCTACCCCGTGGCCCTTGGGATCACAGATGGCAATGCAAATCACTTGATTGAGGCGACTCGCTTTTTGGGTCAACAATTGACGGTTTGGGGCCAGTCAACCATCGATAATGTACTGCTTACCCACGCCCACTTTGGCCACGTCGACGGCTTGGGCTTGTTCGGTCGTGAAACCATGAACGCCAGAAACGTAGGCCTCCACACTTCGAGCGAAATGGAGCACCTCATCGACCGAACGCCCCAATGGTCCCTCATGGTCGAGCAAGGCGTCTTCGATGCAAAGGTGTTCCACGACGGTGACCGCATTCAGCTCAGCGAACATGTGATTGCCCAACCGATCCGTGTCCCTCATCGCGATGAACTCTCAGACATGCACGCCTTCGTGATACGGGGGCCAAATCGTTCGTTGTTATTTCTCCCAGATCACGACACATGGGAAGAGACACTCGCACGCCACCACCACGACAACATCCGCTCCTGGTTGGGGTCGCTTGACGTGGAGATTGCTTTGATCGATGGTACCTTTTGGTCAAGCGACGAACTCACTGGGCGCAACCAAGACAAAGTCCCTCACCCCCCAGTCAGCAAGACTCTGGAGATGCTCGGGCCAAGGCAAGAACATGATCCAGAAATCCATTTCATCCATCTAAATCACACGAATCCACTGTATGATTCTGACAGTGAAGCATCGGTACGCCTCGTCACTTCGGGTTGGAGCGTGGCCCAACAAGGCCAAACCTTCAGTCTGTGATTAGACAGGAGTGATATCGCCCGCCACGAGCAGCAACGCCCGCCATGTAATGGTGATCGATTCTCCAGAGTCAGCAGTAATTGGATTGCTATTTGTTGCTACGGTCACGCCCGCCTCATATGTTCCCATCATGCGATCGATGTTGTTCATTCGTTCTGCATTATTTTCGAGCTCGCTCATGGTTCCATTGGCGGTGTATGCTCCGGGAATCGAACCGAACTCGAGAAGCGAGTTGTCGGTGACAATCGATGCCATCAATTGTTCAGAAGAATCACAGGTTGAGGTCGATTTAGCAGAATCGTCGACATCGTCATGAGGCCCCGCAGTGTTGCTAAAGTCCGGCTCGACGGTGACGTCGTCACATGTTCTGGTTCCGACTTCATTGCTTTCCTCATACGAGATGACAAACTGAATGCCCAAGGAGGCAGTGAACATTTCATCATAGGTGAACGAAAACTGAGCAGTTTGATCGTTTCCAATGAACAATGTCTCCGTTTTCTCCCATTCTTCGATGGTGTAGTTCATCGTGTATTCTTTGCTGCTCCCAGCACCATTGGCGTTTGAATCAGGGGCGAAATTCACGTAGGACACTTCGGTAACGGCTACCACAGCGAGCAAAACAGCGAGGCCGACTGCGACCGTTTGTTGGCCCGGCAAACTGTATCGGCCGAACGCATTGGTTGGTGAATCGTCGCGCAACCAGCACAAGAGGAAGTGGGTGGCAAATGCAGCGCCAACACCAGGCACAGAGGGGAAGATACCGTCAGCGCCATCGAGGCCAAACGTCACCCATCCAATCACGCCGAAAAATCCAGCCATCATCATTAGAATTGAGTGAGTGGTGTCGGGCTCATATCCCATCATACGAACCAAAATCATTGGAACAAAAATACCGCCTAGGCCGTAAACAGCGAGAACGACAAGGCTGAACACTGAATCTCCGAACCCGGGGAATTGCTGCCCGACGAGGGAGATCACCGTGGCGAAAACAGCCATGCCGAGTGTGACCATTTTAGTCACTTTGTGGTCTGTGCTCCATTCAGGGCGGACGTCATCGGTGATGGCGGCCGTGCAAGCCAAGACTTGACTGTCCGCAGTCGACATTGTCGCAGCAAAAATCGATGCGAGGATGACTCCACCGAGGAAGGGGCTCAGCTGTTCCATGGCTAACAAAGGCAACCCAGTTTGGGCACCATCCGTGCCCAACTCAGGCAACAAAACACGGCACGCAAGGCCGATGATGAACATCAAAACGATGAACGGTGTTTGCCAAACGAAGAACCAAACCATTGCCTGCTTTCGAGCAGCATCGTCTTTCAGCGTCATAACTCGAGAAACAACTTGTGGCTGTCCTGCAACACCCAAGCCGCCCAAGAAAAAGGCAGCAATCCAGAGGGCAGCCCCGAATCTCAAGCCTGATGGGAACACACTCACCATTGAATCATCGATGGCCGCAAGTTGATCGTGCAAGCCAGAAAGCCCACCTGAATTCTTGACTGCGACAAGGCAGAGAATGGTTGAACCGACAATCATAACGCTGGATTGGGCGGCATCGGTCCAAATTGATGCACGAATTCCGCCAGCATAGCAGTACGCCACAACAAGGACGAATCCGATCAAAATACCAACCGTAGGCGCCCAATTGAGCATTGTCTCGAGGGCGACACCACCAGCCGTCAGTTGGGCTGCTGCATAAATCGAGAGGAAAAGAACCGATAGAACTGCGGCAACCTTCGCTTCAGGTGAGCCGGTTGTGCTTGAAACAAGAGATGTAAGCGAGCGAATCCCTCGTTCTTCACCTTCTTTCTGGATGTACTTGTAAAGCCACACCCATGCTACCAATTGCCCGAGGGTCGATACTGCAGCAATCCAAATTGCGGAGTAACCTTGGATGTAGATGAAACCGATGAAACCGATAAACATGTAACCAGAATTCCAAGTGCTGACGGCCGAAAGTGCAGCCAATCCAGGATGCATTCCCCGTCCTGCAACGAGGTAGTCATCCGTCGTGTCCTCTTTGACACGCATCGATGCAAGTCCAACCCCTGCGAAGAAGAACATGAACAACAGGAAAGAAAGGAGAATCATCACATCGTCAGACATACAGCCACACACCTTCAGCGCCAACGAAGGAGAGCCTTCTCTTCAACTTCACTGGCTTTGGATTGGAACACGAGGCTGTTGAGTCGCCCTCCGGTTTGGCCTTCAAGTTGGCCAACAGTCGTCGCGACAATGGATTCATCTTCTGTGCCCATATCGGAACACAGCACAACATTCATTGAATCAAGATCACCACTTAGGAGGGCTTCACATGCTTCGACGCGCATTGATTGCAATGCAGTCTCCTGTGGCATTTCTTCAATGGCTTCTGCGAGTTTTTCCCACATCAACCTCAACGATACAACTGCATCCTGTGGCTTCATCGGAAGTTGGTGGCCAATCCCCTCGCCTGTCGGATCCAAATCGAGGAGGGCCAGTGTGTGGAGATTTTGGTGCATGTTCGCTGCGATAACTTCCAAGGGGGAAGTCGCCACCCATCCTCCGTATGGATAGGTGAGCGTGGTTTGCCGGCCGAATTTGTAGTTGGACAATCCGATGGCGCCAGTCACCAATGTGGTGATGGAGACGCCATGGAACACCAGGCATTCTAGGCCAGCTTCATCCGCTTGGAGTTGTAAATCCACGTGCGTCGTTGCCTGAAGCGGATCCCCAACCACCAAGAGCGCAACCAAGGAAGTCCGAGCCAATTCAAACAACGCCTCAGGGAGTTCAACCTCCGGCCTCATCACCTTCTCGATGGCGCCAACTTCTGCTTCGAGTGCGTCAAGTTCTGCTTGCGGCCAAAGCGCAGTGTATGCTTCGTACCGTCGCACATCTGCGGTCTTTGCAGCGTTGAGTGCTTCAAGACTCATTCCAGAAAGACGCCCCGGTCCCATGCCGACGAGCATCAAGCCCGTGTCGGGAAGGGGTGTGGTCACGCTGTGTTCCGCCGTCATGCTCAAACCTCCCCTTCGCTTGGAGTGAGCGAGCATCATGCGTCATTTGAGTGTGCCGAGCGCGCAAACCCAACACTGGTTGGAGCGCTGTCGTTCCGAAAAATGGCTGGCTGAGCACACGGGCGTGACGAGTTTATCGGACGGAAACAAAGCCATTCCTCTCAATCAGACCGCTCCGCCCGAAGGCGATGCGGCATGGGCCGGAAACGCACTGGTCGACCTTGCTGCCAAAGGAAAAACCCCTTCACATTGGACTGAGCACCTATCTCCAGAAATTTTGAAATCCCACAAAGACGACTTACCAAAGGCGTATGAAACCCAAGGCGATGTGTTGATCGTCAAAATCGAAGAAAGCGTTTGGCACTTGGCTGAATTGATTGCAGACGCCATGCTCACACAGTTGCCAAGCATTCGACTCATATGCGCGGACTTAGGTGTACACGGTGATTTCCGCGTCCGCAACCTCGAACCGCTTGCGAGCCGCGATGGCTCCACAGAAACGGTGACGAGGATCAAAGAAAATGGGTACTTTCTTTGGGTTGATGCATCCAAGGTTTATTTTTCTGCCCGGCTTTCAAATGAACGAACCGAGACACTGGAAAGCGCAAAGAAACTCAAACAACGTTTGGCTCGACCACTTATTGTCGCTGACCCGTATGCTGGTGTTGGCCCAAGCATGGGCGCCCTTCTTAGCGAGCCAGACCTCATTGAGGGGTATCATGCAGGCGATCTAAATCCCGATGCAGTTGAATTATTGCAAACAAATTTGACATTTTTGGGCAATCGAAGGAAAACCGAAGTTGGCGAACCCGCCCCCGCCCTTACACCCTCAACCGTCATCTGCGCCGATGCGACCCAGTGGAAGACACACTCACATCTTTGCAACTCATCGGATCTTCTTTTGGTCAACCTTCCACATGACAGTGTTGAACACTTGCCCCACCTTCTTCCATTGCTGCGAAGGGGGCAAATCAGCCTTCTCCGGGGCTGGGCAATCATCGAACGAGTCAACGAGGCGTCGGAGAAACAAAAGATTGCAGCAGCGATCCTTGATGCCGGCGGAACGATTGAATCCCTTGAATTCGAAGAGGTCAAAGGATTCTCCGCGAGCAAGAGTTTCATGTGCTTTGAGGCATGGGTCGTGCTTGCTGTCGAATCGCTGAGTTCATGAATCAGCACCGATTGCGATGAACCATGCAGAACACGGTTACATGCGTTTGCGGTGTGAAAATCGACATTGCTGGCGTCACACCTCGCAAGGACGGCACCAAGGTCTGGTGCAGAGTTTGTGGGACTATCTCGGTCCATCACCGAGAGTGAGGCTCAGTGTTCAGCGCCCAATTGGTGAACGCCACGGACCATCTTCATCCATTGAGATATCGTCATCCGGCATTCCAGTTCGAAGGGGCTTGAATGGGCTCTTTTCCACCCGCGCTGGATTGGATTTCACATGTTTGGCCATGAATGCCTCTGCTTTTTGTCGGATGAACACTTCTCCGAATGCGATGAGGAAAAGGGAGAATGAGAGGATGATATGTCCTTCAAGTCTGTACGATTCAAACGGCTGGATTTGGAGGACCTGTTCGGCAACGATTCCTTCATCAACGGTCGTTTCGACAGTGTACGTACCAGGCTCAAGTGCCCCGCTCCAATTTGGAGGCCCCTCAGAAAGCAGACCGGTCCATTGAGCGATCACGTTGTTCGCCGCGTCTCGAATGGTCCACGACACGGTTCCGTCATCGACCGATACGCCAGTAAATTCAACTTCCATTTCCGCAGGCATCTCCTTGGTGAGGCCAAACACAGATTCCAATTCAACGGTGCGTGTTTCGATGTCTTGGTCTACATCGTTGATCTCGTACGGAGCAACCCCGCCTGCGACACTCATCCATAGGCTATTGAGAACAAGCAACGCAACTGGCCATAACACCAGATTGACCAAGCGTTTTTGCTCCATAACAGTCCAAATTCACAGAGTTTGCTTTTGATACTATGTATTTCTAGGGAACAACTGCATCATGAAGTTCGACCATTTCCAAAATGCGGTACATCCAAGCTAATTTCTTCAATTTCTGTCCGGGGACAGTGGTTGCTGACCACTTGCCGACAGTGTTGAGTGAAAAGCCCACTAAGTTGATGTTCTGTGGATTCACACCCATTGCCAGGGCGAAGCATACCGCCCGGTCACCGTCTGTGAAGCCACCGAAATTGTGAGCGCCATGACACGATGTTGGTGTCTGATGTGTGAGAACCAGCGGAGGAGGCGTATCAAATTGAGACCACTCAGACAACGCAAGTGCCGAACGTTGAATATTATCGCCATGACCGTGGGCTACGATTGGAACACCTTCCTCCGCAGCACTGTGGAGGTGGGCGCCTCCATCAAAATCAGAAACCACACACGCCAGGCGACTTCGCACTTGCAGGGCACCAACCGATCCATCGGCGGCGATGATGAGGCCTTCCTGTTGAGAAACTCGAAGCGCCTCCTGTTCAGTTGCCGCAGCTCCCAAGACGGTTACCCTCTCAGCGCTCGATAATTCGATGCGCAACGTGTCCAATGTGTCACGGCGCCCATCTTCACTCCAAGAGGGCACGGCTTTGACACACTCAGACGCGCTTTGAACCAGTGCCTTTGCGGCAACCCTGTCTTCATCGAGGGCCCAGCCAAAGGCGTCACGCACCTCATCTTGAATGTCAACAAGGCGTTGCTCAACAGCCTCGTGCATGTTCGTTGGTCCCGTCGCATCCTCATCAAGTGTCCGTTGAAGTTCTTATGCGGTCGGCGCGCTTCGCTCAACCATGCCCGTCCCAAGGTCCCTGCCGGAACTGGACGATGAGGTGACGTTCGCTCGCTATCCCTTCCTACCCCAGGCAAGTGGATGGATTCAATCAATGGCGGCCAACCATAACATCGATCTCGACGAACTCTTGGATGGCTCGTGGATGGAAAAGGCACGCTCGCGCGCTCGGATTCGGCTCATCGATTCGATACAATCCAAGGAAGGCGTCGAGGTTGTCGGTGGCGATTTATTCACTGAAGAAGGCCGCATTATCGAAGCCTTCTCGTTCTATTACGCTCGGCTGGTCGTGTGTGCGTCCGAGGATGAACGCCTCATCGCCCGATGGGCTCAAGCAGAAGCGGCGCGGGCGGAACAAATCCTCATCAAAGACACCAAGAACATCGAAACCATCGCTCGAACCTACATCAGCCAACTCGAACGTAAAGAGGGCAAAGGTGGACGGCAAGCAGCCATGAGTATCGGCTCAGGCAACGTTGACATGCGCTCGCTAAGGCAGTCACAATCCGGACCAGTTTGGAACATTGGGCTCAGTGATTTCATCGAGATATGCCCCAAGATTACTGGCGCACGATGGCGCTTACCGAACTGTGATGTCAATCAAGGGTGGGTGACATTGTTTGATGAGGCGACCTATGGTTCATCTGCCAAGCTCGCTCGATTGCTCCGGGAACGGATCAAAAGGGGCGTCGAACAAGACGCATTAGAGAAGATGGCAGAAGTGACCACCGACCTCGCCATCCGCCTAGCAGAACCAGTTGGCATGGTTCGAAACCTCATGTCCAATCAAGCAAGCGAGGCAATCGCATTGGTTGGTGCCGCTGAAGAAGATTGGCCTCCTTGCATGAGAAAGGCCGTTTCAGATTTGGCCATGGGCGTCAACTTGAACCACTTTGGGCGGGTCTTTTTGGCATCGATTTCAGCAGTGCTTGCGCTCCCAAAAGAGTCCTGTGTCAACTTCTTCCGAGGCGCCCCCGATTTCAGCGAAAGCACGACTTCATACCAAGTTGACCACGTCTATCAACACGGCTACACCCCCTCCGGGTGTGGCAAGCTGAAGGTCAATCACAACTGCCCAGTCTTGCCTGGCGACGACCGTCTGTGCGACCAGCCATGGCTTGACCACCCGCTCAAGTACATCAGGGCAACACAACGATGGAAGGCACGAACGCAAGCCGCTGCCCCGCCACCTCAGGCTTCTTCCGAAGAACAACAAGCAGAACCATCATCACCGACAACAGATTAGGGTTCATTTGTGCATGGTGAACTGGGCATTCGCGCGAAGGCTTTGAATTAGGTGGGCGACTAGGTGTACCCAACAGCGGTGGTAAATGATGGTGAGAACGCTCGTTTTGACGGTTGACCGAGACAATGACCTCGGCATCAAAACAGCGATTCGCGGCCCGGTAATTGGCCGTCGTCAAGTGCTCACTGCGGCGCTGAAATTGGGGATCGCAGACCCTGAAGAAAGCGACACAAACGCCATGCTTGGTGCGTTGTCAGCTCACGACAAACTCGCTGAGAAGAAACCCGAAGAAGACGAAGTTGAGATTGCGATCCTCACAGGGGATGAAAAAGTCGGCATTCGCTCCGACCGAGCCATTGCAGCACAACTCGAAGAAGTGGTCGCCCAATTCCAACCCGACAAAGCCATTCTCATCACCGATGGTGCAGAAGACGAATCAGTGCTTCCGATTATTCAGTCACAAGTCCGTATCGATCACGTTGAGAAAATCATCGTGAAGCAATCAAAGGGCATCGAAGGGACGTACTACTACATCGTCAAGGCACTAGAGGACCCAAAATGGCGTGCCAAAATCATGATTCCTTTCGGCCTTGTTCTCGCAGTGTTTGGTCTTGGCATCATGCTCCCAAACGAAATCGGCGGCTTGCTGATTGGTGGTCTACCAATGGTCACCGGACTTTACATTCTCAGCAAGGGAGCAGGCATCGAGACAACCGTCAACAAAGTGATTCAAGAAATGAGGGAAAACGCAGACGCTGCAATGTTTTCTTCGTTGTTATGGACGGCAACCCTGTTTAGCGCAATTTTTGCGGTTGCAGAAGGATGGAGAGAATACTCGGTGCTTGCCGATGTGTCTTCCCAATCAATCGTCTGGCTGTCTGCAGTTCACAAAGCCCTGGCTTGGATTGTCATCGCATTCCTCACCTCAACAGCGGGCTTCATGCTGCTTCGACTAAAGCGAGGGTCGTTTTCAGGGCGACTCATCGTGCTCAGTATTTTCGGCATGGTCGTGTATTCATTCGTTGATACGGCCCTTGAAATCGCAACCGATGTGTTGAGCGGAACAGCTTACGAATTTAGCGTCGGTAAGGTGCTTGAAGACCTGACAAACCCATTGATTTGGGTTGTCGTCTTGTGGATGACGATGACCATTGTCCGCTCATTGCAAGCAAAGCAAGCCCAAGCAGAACGCTACTGGGGCATTTGATCACAGGATGAACTTCGGCATATGCCGGGCCATGGTTTGGTGACCGACAACACCCACAAGAGCTCCTTCTTTATTCACGACAGCGATTTGGTTAAGATCGTGGGTAAGCATCAAAGCACCCGCCTTGAGCAAGGGGGTAGATTGTGTGACTGTAAGCGGAGGAAGATTCACCAGTTGTTGTGCGGGGATGCCATGCATCCAAGCAATGTCGCGGTTGACTTTCTTTCGTGCGATGATTTTCAACACATCTACAGCGTGAATTCTTCCCTGAGGCGCACCTTCGTGATTGATGACAAACACGTGATCCCAGTTGTTCGATGTCAAGTCGTCGATAACATCAGCCATCGATGCATCATACCAGACCCAATGTGCTTCAAGCATGGTTTCCCCGCAGGTAATGGAGCGTGCTGTTTCAGCTCGCTGCTTTGGCGACATCCTCGCCATGACTTCTTTGGTCAACTTCCTTGGTCTGCTTTGAGGCATTGAGGTCCCTCTCTTGTTCCCGCGGCGGACGCGCTTTTCTTTCAAGGCTTTCGGCGACATGATAATTTCCACATCCATGTTATGGGGTTCCGGATACCGGCAAAACCCACGACACAATATAACTGAACAGTGAAGAGGAATGAACGGTGCGAGTGGAACATGGCATCTGTACCGCCCGAAGTGCTCCAGGCCTTGGCTGGAATGAGCGGCTATGACCGTATGTTGGAAATTGACCGCATCGCTGCTGCTTACGGCGTCGGCCATGCATGGATTGAGCAACAAATTGCAGGCTCGCCTCAGCCGCCGTCGCCGGCCCAGGATCCAAACAGCTTCGCACCCTCCTCAAAGCAGGCTCCTGCAATTCCACCGTCGCCCTCGATTCCCAATACGCAAAGTTTCCGGTTCCAATACGATCCATCGGAACAAGCAGCAGAGCGACGACAAAGCGTGAGTCAAGCGATCCTTTGCCCAGCGTGCGGTGTTGCACTCGGCATTCCTTCCGTTCGCCCAATCAAGGTCACTTGCCCTCAGTGCTTACAAGAATCCATCTTCCAATCCTAAGCGTTGAATTCATACCAGTGCGAACGAAGCGGTGGGCATGCGAGACACTTCTCCACGGCTGTGGCCATATGCGCCAGCAAACTCGCCAGTGGCCCTCCCCGAGTCCCCACTGTTCTTCTCGAATGCAGCCCTCAGTGAATTGACCCCTCCATCCGAAAGCCCAGAAGGTCCACTTTCTGGCCCTACTCTGCAGGCCTATTGCGCTTCTTTTACTTCTTCAAAAGGCACTGTTGAACACCTGCTTGCTGAACAATCCGCCCCCCCAATGTCCCAACGACGTCCTTTTTTGTTGCTCGGTGAACTCGCAAACCCCTACAGATTGCAAGACATTCGCATTGGAGCAATGCCAATCTACACCGTGCGAATGACCGGACTCTCCCGCACTTATGCCGATGGACTCGATCCGAGGGACACCTATCCTGGCGTTCATCACATCACCCTTGCTCGAACCGCAGGATGGTGGGAGAAAACACACATGGCCATGGCCACAGTTGAACAAATGAAAGCCATGGTTTCCTGGCTCGATAACGGCCGTTCAAACACTTGGAAACCAGTCAAACCAGCAGAAGGAAGCCTTCATTTCGAACACGAAACGATTAGCGCCCCCTCGCCAGAGGACATCGTATGGGATGGCGAAAACGAGGTTGTTGAGCGCACCCCTCCGCCAAC
>OCRI01000201.1_pt1 | contig 16229 bp, 15 predicted proteins | sample 1534641 | NCBI WGS metagenome assembly OCRI01 (sample SAMEA3275473, study PRJEB22092) | marine metagenome | reverse complement strand
GCCTTCGAGGAGACACCATCTCAATGATGGATACCATGCCTGCTGGTGGAATGGCTACGCTTTGATTCGATAAGTCAGAATAACTTCGTCTGATATCCAACTGACTTGACTTTGGAGTTTGAATTTAAATTCCACAAGAGTTCTGCAACAGCCCATTCTGCAGAATTCACTGCCCCTTCAATCGTTCCAATAGGTTCACTCCAAGCATCACCTGCGAATGAGATTCGTTCAATTTCAACAGGTGTTGGAGATCTCTTGGGACGTGCAAACCTCCAACGATGCGCATGGATGTTCGCAGTCGAAATCCATTCAAGTGATTCAGAATTTAATTCTGCTTGAGTCTCTTTTAGAACCCGTGCTATGATTTCTTCACGAGATTCTTCAAGGTACTTATCCGACCATAAAGTGGTCATTTGTAGGATGATATGGTTTGAGTACTCATCGTTGACACCTCGTCGTATTTTTTCTATAGAATCGTGCTCAAAGAGTAATAATGAAGTGGGTGCGGGATTTGTATGGGTCAAAATCAGTGTCCATGATGAGTCATAGGGGTGACTTGCCCATTCATCAGGTAAATTGTTCGAAATAAGTTCGTAACACTGAGGAATTGGACACGTCAGAATCAATGCATCAGATTTCCAAACATTACCATTTTCATCCTCAACATGGACGCATTCATCTTGGTGGATAATTCGAGTAACTTTGGTTTCGCATTGAACTTCTATACCTTCTAGCCACTGATGTATTTGCTGATCTGCGTTATGTGGGATTGTACATTCTGAAGGATTTGGATTCCAAATCTCTCCATTACCATGATTGTAAATTCCTTCTGGACGTGTCTTGGTTGACGACCTCCCTCCAGGGATTGTTCCTTTGTCGAGAACAAGAACATCGTAACCATAGGATTTCAGTAGGTAAGCAGAATAAGCTCCGGAGTAGCCTGCTCCTATGATGATGAATGGATGGGATTGCTCACTAGGTTTGCGTAACACATGGTTTTCGTATTTTATTAAATCGAGTCTTGTTTTATGAGTTTCAATATCCCTTTTACGAACAACACCCATCACTGGTAATGGTGGATAGAACGCTCTGTCAAAGAGCCCATGGCACCATTGAACGCCTGCAATTGATGAAGGGTCTCGTCCATCCAGTGCAAATTTATCATTGAGATGTTGACCCATAACTATTGATTCCTCCAAACTCTTGGTCCAGAGTGGTGTTGCTTTACCCCAAGTCATTCTGAGATTGTTATGCAGCTCACCATGACGATACAATGAGGTTTGACATAGATTCCAGAGGGAACTTGGGCTTTGACTGAATTCGAATTGCTTCTTATTCAGCACAATGGTACGTGCATCGCTTTCAGTATCTCTCCAAGACTCTCTCGCCCATTGAGGGAGATTGTGCGAGCCGTAAGGATCTGTACATGAATAACAATGATGCCAAGCATGTTCTCTAAAGATTAAGAGTTCATCAAGAAACTTATCAGCTGATTTTGTGCCAAAGGAAGCTGTTTCTCTTGCGATTTTCATTACAGAGATCATGCCATAATGAATGGCTGCTGACAATCGAGATACACCATTGGGGTCTTCTGATTTGTTCCTTCTTCGAGCATAACCTGAGAGGCCAGATTGTTTGAATTCATCCCATCTGCTTAAAGCAGCATATTGGCCACCCTTCTCATTCCAAACAGGTAGTACTGTAGCATCTATGTCGCATTTCTTTAGTAGGCTGAATCGTTTCTTCATAGGTTTAATTTCAGCATCGATGTCAACGGGAGTAAATGGAAGAGTGCCCGTCCATGATATATTTTTAATCTCAAGTTTGGGCCATATGTTATTGATTCTCGCTTTGCGGAGTCGCTTTGTAGCGTCTCTATACTTGAATGGGCGATCAACAGATTTACCAAACACAGGCATTGGAACAACGCAATGGCAATCGATTTCGATAACTGGACACGTTGCTTTTTCAGCAACATGTTTTACCCAATTTTTCCACGGAGGTAAGGGAAAAAGGTCTGTTATAATCAGGCTTGCTTGTTTAGATAATTCGTTCATTACAGATTGACGATTTCCTTCTCTTGCCACATGTAAGAAGTAGTCTACTCCTATTTTTGTACATCCATGATGCATATCGATAGAAGCATCGAGAAGCATATTGTGATGTCGAAGAGATGCATGAGGGTAACGTTCGTCTATTCCATGATAGATGAATAGAGGAAGGTTGTGTTTGTTAGCAAGAATACGCCCTGCATCGATTGCAGGGTTTTCTTCTGTCCTAAATGAGGACTTTAGCCAGACGACAACAGGGCCCGATTCTCCGATGGATGAATGAGTAGTTGCTTCTTTACAGCGTTCGGAGAGGTACTCTGGCAGGCCGAACACGAGGTTCTGTTCTTTTCTTGATTCTTATACTCCTGTTTGAATTCTGATTTCGGAAAAGTATCAATACTTTCATCCGCAGGAACACCTATGGAACAAAAAACGTACCTTGTTACTGGTGCTTCGAAAGGTATTGGTTTGGAATTATCCCTCGCTTTGGCAACTTCAGGCGTGAAGGTAATCTTACTGGCACGTGATACACCATCGTTAGAAAAATCTAGAGAGATGGTGCAGTCAATTTCAACATCATCTTCCTCTATTGTTTGTGACTTGGCTGATAATGAATCAATTGACAAAGCCATAATTTCGCTCAACAATGACTTCAAGGAAATCGACGGAATTATCCATAATGCAGGTATGATCACACCAATAATGCCTATGAGCAAATCCCCAAGTGATGCTTGGGCTGAAAATATTCAAGTGAATCTCATTGGAGTGCAACGGCTCACAAAAGGGATTTACTCCTTGATGCAGTCTTCAGATCATTGTCGAGTAACTACGATTTCAAGTGGTGCTTCTTTGCGTCCATTGGAATCATGGTCATCCTATTGTGTTGCTAAAGCAGGCCAAGATATGTGGGCGAGATGTTTGGCGCAAGAGGGAAAAAGAGACGGAATTACTGCAATATCAATCGCTCCTGGTATTGTCGATACAGATATGCAAAAGGAGATTCGTTCTACGGATTCTGAGGACTTTCCTTCACTCTCTTCATTTGTTGGTTACTATGAAGATGGGGAATTAAGTGACCCAAAGGATGTCGCAAAGAAATTGCTCCCATTGATTACAACTCATTCTATTGAACAATCTGGACAGCGATTTGATGTCAGAGAACTCTGATATTCAACAATCGAAAACCCAACTGTCTTAAGCCACCACCTATGCGGATTATTTATGCCAGGAACTGATAGAGTAGAAATCCGAACCCTAAAAGTCGGACGTTTTTGTGTCGTTGATGAAGAAGCTTACAAGATTTTGAGTATTTCTAAATCTAAGCCAGGAAAGCACGGTTCAGCAAAAGCACGTCTCTCTCTTGAAAGTATTTTCACAGGTAAGAAAATTTCACACGTTGGGACTGTTACTGATTCCATCAACGTTCCAATGATCGAAAAGGGAACTGCTATGGTAACCCATATCGATAATGGAGAAGTTCATGCAATGAACATGCGAGACCACTCAATGATGATTCTTCCACTTCCTGGTGAAGGAATGAACATTGAAGCTGGTAAAGAGATTATGTGGCAAGAAGCCCTTGGTCGCTACATCATCATTCGAGATCATTGATCTTTCAATGATTCCGCTGCTGAAAGAATCATCTCTTCGTGAGATTTTGTTACCCATCCAGTTTTTTCCGTTGTGTTTGAACAATCGTAATAGCTCGTTTTACCTAAGCCGCTCGTAATCAATCTGGCCTCCTTGATGAAGAGGGACATGAATCGTACCACAATATTTGGCAATGTTCTTGTCGTCACCTTCCAACCTTTTGCTTTGAGAATACGAGCAATTTGAGGCATTGTAATCGGAGTTGATGACATCATTAATCGTTCACCTACAAGATGTTCGTTCTCTAACGCTTCAGCATGCATCCAAGCAACATCTCGGACATCGACAGGTGCAAAACTGATCTTTGGGAACCCAGGGTATGAACTGCTGATGATCGATTCTATAATTCTCAACGAGGTTCCGGAAGAACCACTATGCAAGGGACCAAAGATAACGTTTGGATTTACAGTGGTTAACTGGGCATCTCGTTTCTCTTCTATAAATTTCCATGCGGCCCTTTCTGCAAGAGTTTTGCTCTTGGTATACGCAGAAACATCTTGCTCAAGGTCTGTCCAGTTCTCATGCGAATAAGTCTGATTTTTCTTTGTGGGTGTCGCTCCAGAAATAGCCGCAGTTGATGACGTAATCACAAATTTACGTATGCCTGCATTGTATGCATGGGTTAGAACTCGAACTGTTCCCTCTCTTGCTGGTCGAATGAGGACTTGTTCATCCTTAGGTTCTTGAGCAGAAAATGGGGATGCTGTATGAATTACTGCATCAATTCCTTCCATTGCATCTTGCCATCCAGCATCTGAAAGAAGGTCGGTAGTGCATACCTCAAAACGATCACCGGCATCAAAATCACTCTTAATTGATTCAAATGTTTCTGCTTGGGATCGTGTAGTTCCTCGAACAAAGTAACCTCTTGAAAGGAACTCATTTGTCACTTGACGGCCAAGAAATCCAGTGCAACCTGTGATAAGAACTCGCGGAAATTGTTGGCTCATGAATTCGCCAGTTGATATCTTTGGTTTGAAATTTTGTAACTCGCTGTAATATGTTGGATTATACTCATTTGTAGGGTCGCTTTTGATAAACCATGTCAAACGTGGTGTGGCTAGGGATACCATGAGCGAAGTTATCAAATCTGTAGAAGTCAATTCACCAATGGGCGCCAATAAGCCTCTTCCGGTCGATGAAGAAAAGGCATTGAAAGGCTGGTATTTCTTTGATTGGGCAAACCAAGCATATGCGTTGACTGTTATGACCGTCATTGCTCCTGCGTTGATGGCAAGCTTATACAATAAGGCAACTGGTACTCAATCTGGAGACACATTTTATGCAACAATCCTCACATTCTCAATGGTCTTTGTTGTTGCAACTGCTCCTGCATTAGGTGTGATTGCAGATAAAATGCCGATTAAGAAGAAACTTCTGAAATGGTATACCGTTGCTGGTATTGCATTCACTGCCCTCATGGGTGCTGCTCCGTACTTTGGTTCAGATGGATATATTGTCCTTGCAGTTATGTTTACGATTGGTACAATTGGATTTACTGGTGGTAACGTCATCTATTATTCCTTCATGCCTTATCTCGGAAAGAGAGAAGATCAAGACAAGGTTTCCACTTGGGGTTACATGTATGGTTTCATGGGAGGATCTATGCTTCTTATCTTCCATCTTGTCGTTCTCCTTGGTCTTAACTGGGACACTGATTTCAAACTCGCTGTCATCTTTGTGACTTCTTCGTTATGGTGGTGGGGCTTTGGAGCACTCATCTTCCAGTGGACGCCTGAACCAGAAATTGCAGAACATGTCGAATGGAAGAGTTTTGGTAAGAATAATTTCCAGCGTGTACTTGGAGCAACAAAACTTGCATACGCCCAAGTCTATACCACCGCTAAGGAAATCCGTAAATTCAAAGTCTTGGCGTTTTTCCTTATCGCCTACCTTCTGTTCTATGATGGTGTAAACACCATTGCAAGCATGGCAAGTGCATTCGGTGAATCCATTCTTCGTTTGGATCCAAGTATGAACGTTATCTTGCTGCTTACAGTAAACGTTGTAGCAGTTCCTATGACATTTGTATTCGGTAAACTCGCAGAAAAGAAGGGCACAAAGTTTGCTTTGATGCTTGCTCTCATCATCTATTCTGCTGTTTCAGTAACTGCTGCTGGTTTTGCACCACTCGAACTCGACGGCGAAGAAGATGCTGCACGCTATGATTTCCAATTTGAATGGAATGACAATCCTGATGGAGACAACACAACAGATGACGGAGTCTATGAACTCACAACTCTGTATGATCGTGGATATGAAGGCTGGATTGCAGAAGATTCTGCTGGAGATGCAGAATTTAGAGATGGATTCCAAGAACACTTCCCCGAAACTGATTACAGCGTAGAGGCATCTGGTTCAAGCACAATGGGCAAGGGACTTCTTGTATGTCTCTTCATCCTGGCATTTGTAGGTATCTTTGGAACAGGAATTATGTTCATTCAAAGAGCTAATTTGGGCATGATGGGCATTTTTGCAGCGTTCTTGTTGGTTGGAGTAGGTGTCTTTGGAGCATCCTTCTTAGCAGAACAGGCGACTGAGGATGAGAATGAAATAAAGACCATCTCTGAAGGAAATGCTACTGCATTAGTTGCAGAATTTAATAATACGAATGATCATCGTTTCTCAATCATCATCATCGGTGGTAATGAATCAATTGCTGGTGCTTCTGAAGTAGGGGATACGCATCCAACACAAGTGGAACAAGGTGGTATGATTGATTGGTGGGCAAAGACAATGAGAGATTATGTTTGGGAGCCTCTCGGTCTTGGTGTTTCAATGCAATGGGTCATTCTCGGTCTGTTTGTAGGTTGCGCTATGGGTTCAGCAGGTGCTCAAGCACGGTCGATGTTCTCTCAACTTACGCCTAAGTCTCGAGCTTCGGAATTCTTTGGATTCTTTGGATTCCTTGGAAAGTCAGCTGCTATGATTGGTACAGCGCTCTATGCAGTTGCGAGTACAACTTTCGACAGTCGTGTTGCAATTCTGAGTATCACCATCGTGATTCTTGCTGGTACGTTCCTGACAAGTCGAGTCGACCTTGAAGAAGGAATACGAGTCGCTGAAGAGGAAGATGCTCGTGCCTTTGGTCTATTGAATGACGCTGAAGTAAACGAGTGATCTGAGGCAACTTCACAGATTGCCTCGTAGAAGGCGTTCTAAGCCTACCCATCTGTTCAACGAGTCAACATCATTCTTCGAGATGATATACGTAAGTTGGTAATCCACTCTTGTTTGCCATTTCTGCCACGATTTTCGTCCATTTGCTCGTCTTGCTTTCAAAGGCAAGTACGTGGGTAGCAGCATCAAGGAGTTTGTCTGTTAAGTCTGTTGGAGCTTCTCCTCGTCCTGAATCCTCGAGTCCTGGTCGCGGTTTTTCCCACATTTCTGAGAAGACCACAAAGGGTATGTTGTTATTATCAGCCCATCGTTCTGCAAGATAATCCACACCACTCGCCCCACCTGCAATGATAATATCGGGATATCCTTCAAGTTCAATCCATTGATCGAGAATTTCTTCAATCACAGAATAGTCATAATAACGACTTGAACCAACGACTACGAGGTTGATTATCTTCCCATCATTGTTCAAATCTTTTCCAGCAAGCCGGGCGAGTTCATTGGTTCCTGTTTTTCCGCTCATAATTCTGGATAACCGTAGTTGGGCATAAACCCTCTTACACATTATTTTTCAGCCATTTAAGGGGAATTGTATTCAAGTGCCCGCGTTACCAAGAGATTAGAGGGGGAGACTATGGCTGCTGAAAATGAGCAAAAGAGAGGTTCAACAGTGCAAAAGTCTGCCTATCGGCAGCCCGTTACTGCAAAGGGATTGAAAGCCATCGAGGATGGAACTCTTACTTGGCTTGACGATGAGATGTACAACAATCTCAACACAGGTGTTCTTGAACAATATTTGGAAGAAAAGAATATTGAAGAATCCTTTGAAGTATCACACTGGTCCTCGCCTAAGGTTTTGCTCGGTATTGCTATTGGAGCAGTATTTTCTGGTGTAACCGCCTATATCGGACTTAAACTAGGATTGGCAATATCAGCAGCATGGTATATTGCTTATCTTCTTGGGATGGCCCTCAAGTGGTCTCCTTCTGAAGTAAACATCGCTACTTCTGCTACAACTGGTGCAACACACGCCTCTACAGGATTCATCTTTACGTTCCCTGCAATCTTCTTGCTTGCATCGAAAGCACAGTACTCGTTGGCCGACGGGCCTTTGATTACGTTAGAAGATGGTGAGGCGTTTAGACTTGCATTTATTGCCATTGTAGCCTCAATGTTCGCTGGTTTCCTTGGTGTCATGTACTTCATTATTTTCAGACGTGTATGGCTTGTAGAAGATCCCCTTCCTTTGCCCGGTTTCGAGGCAACTCTGAAAATGCTGGATATCGCTTCTGACGTAAACACTGGTGCAGTTGAACACGCTCGTGAATCATTGAAAACGATTGGTTTTTGGACTGGTATTACGATGATAGGAATGTTCCTCATCGAGTATCCACTCATCTGGTTATCAGACAAGAAACTGTCTGTGATGGACTACTTAGCGGAAACACTCCACGTTGGAGATGTTGGTCTTGCCTCCTTTTACAGTGCAGGAAAGATACACCAACCATCTGGTATCTACGAAGATGGGTCCTCGAAGAAATACACACAATGGTCGGAAGATAGTGCCTGGAACCCCTTCGCTTACACCTATGTCGGTGTGGCTTTGACTCCATCGATGTTTGCAATTGGTTGGTTCATGAAGACTCGTGTAGCGTTCCTTGTTAATCTTGGAACACTTGTTGGTTGGTTCTTCTTAGTACCACTTGCAGTGTACAGTAACTTCCCAGTATATGACGCAACATTACAGGCAAATGTACCAATCCAAGACTATGCAGCAGGTGGAGGAGAAGCCCTTCAGATGATCGCCTTCTCCAAGACAGTTCGAACGATTGCAATCGGTTCAATCGTTGGTGGAGGTATGTTTGGTCTTGCTAAGATGTGGAGAACGTTTGCTAATATCTTCAAGGACATTGGTTCTGCCTTCAAGGGTGAAGGTTCACAAGAATACATGGAAGGTAAGGGATGGTATGAATGGCCTCTTATGCACATTCCAATCTTTATGGGATTAACGTTCCTTTCAATGATCCTCATCTTCTGGGTTGGTGGTTTCCCGATTGCTGCGGCGTTTATCTTCGCTACAGTGCTTATTCTCACCACTTTCCTTTTGGGTGCTATCGCAGTTCGTGTTATGGGTGAAACAGGTATTGAACCAGTTTCGGGTACTTCGTTCATCGTCCTATTGATGCTCCTTGGTTTGTTCTTGAATTTTGATAGTGCACTTGGTTTGTCCAAGCAAGATGCCGTTCTGCTTGGATTGGTTGGAACGACTGTATTTGGATCAGCGATTTCGATGTCCGGAACTGTCATTGGTGATTACAAGAACAGCCTGTATATCGGTAACCGCCCGTATCATATCTCCAAGGGTAACATCATGGGTGTGGTTCCTGGAGCCATTATCGGAGCTGCAGTCGCAATCTTCCTTTCGATTCAACTTGCAGAAGGCCGTATTGATTTAATCGCACCACAAGCAAATGCATTCGCTACATTCTCGGTTATTTTTGCTGAAGGACAAGGCGACCTTACGCTTCTTGCAATTGGATTCCTTTTGGGTATGTTTGTCGAATGGGTTACTGGAATGGGAACTTCATTCGGTCTCGGAATGTATCTAGACGTCCCTCACACCCTCCCAATGCTGATCGGTGGATACAGTCGTGACAAGTGGGAAGAGCGTAAACTCAAACCTAAGATCGAGGCCATCAAAGAAGAAGAAGGAGCGACTGCTGCTGAAAAGAAGCGTGCCCTTATTCTCTTGAGTACCTTCATGGTCGCTGCAGGACTCTTAACTGGTGAAGCATTCTTTGGAACTGAATCCAGTATACTTTCATTCATTGACACACTTGTTGCCAATCCAAATAGTACTGGTTGGTACATTGGAAGAATGGCTGGTTTCATCGGATTGAATGTCGGTATTGGATATGGAATCTACGCTCTGTTCAAGAGAGCAGGCGTAATCGGTGGAAGCCCAGTCATGGATGCTGAGTTAGTCAACGAGTCGTGAACTGCATGAGTGGGTCAAGCGTCCCAACGTTTGTTTGGGCTGTATTAGGAATTGCTATTTTCGGTGTTTCGAGTGCAGGGGCCATTCTTACCCATCTTAATGAGATTCCACCACTCTTACGTGCTTCATGGAGATTACAATTAACAGCATTATTACTCGCACCATTTGCATTATGGCAATGGACGTCTACAGAAGCAGTCATTAAAATAAAGGTTCTTGAATCTAAGAATTTGACCATAATCTTTGGTAGTGCGTTCTTTCTTGCTCTCCACTTTGGATTTTGGGTTACATCATTAGATCACACATCACTTACACATTCTCTTCTGTTTGTTACTGCTCACCCTCTTGTTATCCTTGTTGGTATGTTTTTCTTTGTTCGTAAACCCAATCGAATGGAACTTTTTGGTGGTATTGCAGCTTTCACAGGTGCTGGAATCTCTTTGCTCGATGCTGGTGATGTACAAGGTGACCAATCGGTTACGTTCTTTGGGGACCAATTAGCCTTCTTTGGGGCAGTGTTTGTTGTAGGTTACTTCGTCTGTGGACGTATTTTGAGAGAATGGATGCCTTTGTTTGTCTATGCTTTCCCTGTGACCCTGATTAGTGGTCTTATGCTCATTCCTGCTTCTTATCTTCTTGAATCTGATTTCAGTTCACTTGGAGCCTTTGGATACTTTACGCACTCAACATTAGGGTGGTTCCTTCTCCTCGCTTTTATCGCTGGTATTCTTGGGCATACAGGTTTGAATCATTGTCTGAAATATGTCTCTCCACTTCTCATATCAATTAGCGTAACCCTTGAACCTGTGATTGGATCTCTCATCGGTTGGCTATTTTTCTCAACAGGCGTTCCTGGATTGTGGACATGGGTTGGTGGACCTATTCTTATGCTCGGTATTGTTTCAATTATCTATGGTGAGCACCTTTCTAATCAAACAGCCTTTCATAGAGCAGAAGGACAAGGAGTGGACGAATGATGTCAAAGAAATGGGTTTTGTTGACAAATGACGATGGAATCGAAGCACCTGGATTTGAGATGCTAGTAACGTCTCTGAATAAGAGGGGGATTGCAATCATTGCTTTTGCTCCATCGACGAATAAATCAGCATGTAGCATGCAAATTAATCTCGGTAAACCAATGGATTTGCACAACAGAGACGATCTCATTGCAAATTGGGATTTAGATGCGTCAGTAGGGTGTCATCTGTTTTCTCTCGATGGTACTCCTTGCGATACAATGATTGTAGCACTTGATGGTGGCTTAGAGAGAGTCTTACCTGGAATCGTTCCTTCATTGGTTGTATCTGGTGTGAATCTAGGACCAAATCTCTCACAGGACTCATATCACAGTGGAACGATGGGAGCTGCAAGAGAAGCGGGATTATATGGCATGCCTGCAATTGCATGTTCCTTTACATCCTTCGAACTCGAAGGGATGGAACGAGGTATTGAGGGGTCTGTTCAATTGGTTGAACGTGCCCTTGATCTTCTACCAATAATCCCCCAGAGTCTTTGCCGTCCTCACATTGATGCAGATGCTTTCCATGTCTCGAAATGGCCTATGGCCGCTTCAACAAGGAACAACAAGGATGCTATGGAGATGCTTCTCCATGCCTTTCAACATGGTGAATTGATGCTGAATATCAATGTGCCACCGACATGGAATGGAGAATTTCAAACAACTCGATTGGGCATGAGATGGTATAGGGATGCTGTACAATTTGGAGATGATGACGGTACAGTTGAGGCTCGTTTTACAATCGGTGCTGCATATATTGATACTGAACCTGTCCATAAAGGCGATTGTGATTCAGTCGCTAAAGACTTTGCAAGTATATCCTCACTTGCTAACTGGCCTCAGACACATCCGTTAGCTTTGGATGATGAACTTCTATCACATGCACTTGAACAAGGAACTGATGGCTTCCCTCTTTGGCTTAGAGGTTGAGTTCCACATTTTCATCCAATAAGAAGTGGCATAAGCCGATTGCAAGATGTCCTTGAAGCCATGTTGAACCTAATGATCTAGGGACACCTTCTTCAATTTCTAATGGCAGATCGTCTGAAAGAATGAATGCAATATCAGCAGAATTCGAGTTTGAATTTGATGGTAATATTGCGTTTTCATTCCACAATCGTTCTGCATCAGCATCCAGACGAATCAATGGTGCATCTTGCCACTCCTTGAGCGTACGCTGTAGAGTACCTCCTCCATCATAGACACCAGGACTCCTTTCGACCCATTGTCCGATAGCAGGCATAGGCTCTTTGATGGATTTAGCAATCAATCCAGCAACGCTTCGCTCTTCTGCATGAAATCCTTTCAATTCAGAACCGATAAATTTCAGACGACGGTGAGGACCTGGTCCACCTTGAAGATGAAGGATAACTTCGACATCTTCCCGAATTCCGTGTGATTTCAATAATCCAGCCATCAATCCTCGAATAAGGACATCCATGCGTCCAGCACCACCCGCTAAATCGTTCAAAGGAAGTTTTCCTTTGCTCATTGCTCGGTGGCCTACAAGTGCAAAGTAGCGCACATTAATCTCCTCGTTCAATGATCGTTCGAAGAGCATCACAGAGATTTAATTCATGTTCAAGCACAAAGTGACTTCCTTGTTTATCCACGAGATATCCTCTCGGTTTTGAAGGGTCATGTAGGTCTTCCAATCGATTTGCTACAACAGCAGTCATTCCTGAATGTTCGATTTGAGCAACAGCTCTGTGAATGAGATCACGTTGCTTGATGCCTGATTCCAATTTGAAGCCAATTCGAGTTGAACCTGCTGTTTTGGACTTCAATTCTAGAATATGCTTGTCTCCTTCAACAAGTGTAATGTCAAGAGGGCCCTGTTGACTGGCAAGTTTTCCATTTGCTGGAGTCTCAACAACGTAATCGAGTACCGCTGCTGTATGAACCCAAGCATCGATGTTATCGTTTGCAATAGCCATTAATTCCTTGAGCATTGTTTGAGGTTGTGGAGCAGAGATGCAGAGTGGTAGCCATTGAGGCATTTGTACAGATGTTTTGCCAACAACACAAGTGATGTCATGACCATGTCGATACATATCATCTGCAATTTGGTAACCTGTCTTTCCAGAACTTGTGTTTTGAATACCACGTACATCATCAATAGGTGAGTATGTACCTCCTAAGGTAACTACGACGCTTTTTCTGTTCTTTTTCTGGGAATTGATACCGTGAGCGAATCTTGCAACAATATGCTGATGGTCTGGAGTTTTTCTTTTACCCTCTTCCAAATCTCCCCACATGACATCTATTCCTTCTTCACGAAGTCGTTCCACAATGTCATCCGTCACAGGATCAGAGGCTAAATCACCATGCATGCTCGGTACCATCAAAACATGAGTATTACGAGAACGAGCAGCACTCAGCGCCATTAAAAGCGGTCCTTGTTGCATACCATGAAGATGTGCAGCAATTGTATTCCTTGTGGCAGGAGCGACAAGTATTGCATCAGCATCTTCGAGTTGCTGCATATCACCGTCCCAATCTGTAATCACCTCACATTGGCTCGCCCATTCAACAGCGAGTGGTGTGATGACACGCTGAGCAGACTCGGTCATGATCACCAAAAGGTCTGCTCCATGCCTTCGCAACTCACGAAGTAGACGAACAGTATCAACAGCTGCAATCCCTCCGGTGACTCCAACGATAATTCGATGTCCTGAAAGGCTAGAACCTTTCATTTCAACACCGGTATCTCCGACGGTCATGTACCTGCGAGAGGCTTGTCTATCATGACTTCTTCGTACGACACAAGCATTCTTGTTTGGGAACTTGTAGCACACAGTATGGCAGGGGACCGAAGTGAGGACATTGTTCTTGCAGGTTCAGGTGGTCAACAGGCTTCAATGACCCTTTCCACCCTGTTCACTCAAACGCATCGCAGCACTTCTTTAGTTTTAGCAATCGATAGCCTGATTATTGTTTTGATTGCATATGACCTAGCCCTCGTTTCAGAGGTATTTTTGGGACAATTATCCCATTTAATTTGGGCGATTCCTCTGTTTGCGACAACTTCGACATGGTTTTCTTATCGTTCAAGAAAATCTTGGGCGTATTGGCCCGGTGCCATTATCCTGACGTTGGCATCGTTGTTGTTTTTGTTACTCTTCATTCTCAATCTCTACTACGTCATCTTAGGTTCTGTTGGCTCAATTCTCTTCCTTCTGATCATGGGTTACGCATCCTACAGTTCATTCAACAGAATGCGATACCACTTTTCTCCATTATACAAACAGGGCTATCATACATTTGTTTCAACACCAGAAGCGAATCTAATGGATGGAGAGATGCTTGCAGCATGTCCAAACTGTATGGCAGTTCTCGCTATCCGTCCAGACCTTCTTTCACCTGCAGACACTTGCCCGCACTGTAAGAACCCGCTTGTAAGTCGAGATCTCGCCTCTCGTCATGGTTGGGAAGAAGAATAAGTCAATTTTTAAACAAATCATCAAGTTCTTCTTTCTTCGTCCTTTCTCTAAGGAGTGTATTTATGATATTGAACACACCAGTTGGTGATTCATGATCCATGTTAAATTCACCTTCTTCGATTATTGCAGTTCCATTCTTTGCACTGATGTTCATAATCGCATTATTATTTTCTTCAATGGTTGTGTACACTAAATGAATCCCTTCCTCATTTGAATCTTCAAAATAAATTATGCCTTTACAAGGATATTGGGATTCTAATATCTTCATAACATCATTTGAAGACTTCAATGTCCAGGTTTCTTCCTTGCTATTGATAATTGATCGAACATGAAGAGGTTTACTTCCAAAGACTTCTTTATTGGTTTTGTGGCTTGCTTCCATCGTTGAGACAACCTCTTTGAATTCATCGATATCATGACCATATCGTTTCCAAAATTGAAAACCCCGGGCTGCAATTATCAAAAATATGATGACTCCTGTAACTAGTGTTTCTGACATAATATTCACCCCTATGCTTGCTCGGTATTAATCCATTGATGAACAAGTTCAGGCAGAATTTCACCCGCTTTACCTTGGTGGAATTCATCAAAGAGATCGTAATTTAATGGTGCATCAAGGTTGATGCCTATACAATATGAGCCCTGTTGCTTTGCAGATGCAAGAAAGCCAGCAGCAGGGTACACGTGACCACTTGTTCCAATGGCGATGAATACATCACATTGATTCAACGCCCTTTCAATTTCTGACATTCGCATAGGCATTTCATGAAACCAAACAATATGAGGGCGCATGACTGCATTCGAGCATTCTGGGCAAGATACGAACGATGATGTGAGGTCGTGGTCATCCATCATGATTCCAACATAATCACATTCTTCACAGCGTAATTTCTCGAGTTCACCATGGATGTGGATGAGGTTTTTGGAACCAGCACGATCATGAAGATTGTCTACATTTTGAGTAACCAAAAGCATCTCATCGAGATATTCTTCAAGTGTTGTAAGAGCTAGATGACCCGGATTAGGTTCAACTTCAAACAACTGATTCCGTCTTGCTTGATAAAAATCCCACACAAGTTGAGGATTTCTTTCCCAACCCATTGGTGTAGCTACATCTTCGATTCTATGCTCTTCCCATAATCCATCTGATGCTCTGAAGGTTCGAATACCTGATTCTGCACTGATACCAGCACCTGTCAAGATGACCACTTTGGTCTCTTTAGTCCACATAGGAATCTACTGCCACTCGTTTTTTTGTTCGAAACTATACTCTTCAACAACTGTCTCTTGCGGTTCAGGGATATATTGCTGGGGTTGAGTTGCAATTTGTTGCGGTTGAGTAATAATCTGACCATCCATTGATTGTTGGACAACTTGTCCTTGTACTGCAACCAAAGATCCATCTTGTTGGACCATCACAACCTGTGGCTTAGATTTTCCAGTTACAAGACCGACGATTAGCAAAATTAAGCCGATGAAACAACAGCCACAACTAACCATTGAGACAATTCCACCGATTCCGATGCTATTCGCATTTGTAATGACAATATCTCCTGTGGTAATAATTTGGTATGTGCCTGTTTGGGAAATTGATAAATCTCCAAGATATGTGTATTCATTGGTATCAAATGTATCATCACAATCGGGCTTATAGTACTCATAGTTTTCATCACCAGGTCCAATGACTGATAGTGAAAAATCGTTACAATCAACTTGACCTACCGCATATACTTGCAGAACAAATGAATCACCTTCTTCAAAGGTGTATGTTGTTCCATCTGATCTTGTATCGTGAAGAATGTTATCCGATTCAGGTTCGAAACCAATTGCTGCAAAGAGACTAATCAAAGCAACAATTATGCATACGCCCGATAGAATACTGCCACCAATAACGAGGCCTTTCTTCATCTAGACCACATTCATGTTGAAGCCAGTGTGAGGTTCTTCCA
>OCRI01000199.1_pt1 | contig 16427 bp, 18 predicted proteins | sample 1534641 | NCBI WGS metagenome assembly OCRI01 (sample SAMEA3275473, study PRJEB22092) | marine metagenome | reverse complement strand
TTGGGGTTCCCATCTGAATCAGGTGCGGGAATGGAGCCGAGTTGGTGGCCAATGAATTGTTCGTATTCCGGGCCAAGAAAATCATACACCTTTCGCAGCGGATCTGCTGTGTCAACGATGAACACGAATTCTACATTAAGGCCTGCGTTGCGTGCGGCTCGGGCGATCATATCGCCGGTCAGAATTTCTCGTAGGTGGCCAATATGGAACTCACCGCTTGGCGTAATGCCCGTTGAGACAATGTGCTTGTCGCCTTTATGGCTCAGCGCCTTCGCCGCCACATCTGCCCAGTGCATGCATCTTCACCTCAAACAGGAACAGCGCGGATGATGCCTCGGAGTGGGACATCTTTGATTTCGTTACGAGTTGTTTTGTTCACGAGCACAACAGCAAGACCAACTTCGCCACCGACGGCTCGAATCGCTTCGATGGTTTTGCCCATGGTAACGCCAGAAGAAAGCACATCGTCGATGATCACAACTTTCTTTCCTGCCACTTTTCCATACTTGTTGGAAAGGACGCCTTGGCCGTCTTCACCTTCGACGTTCCTGAAAATTGTGAATTCAGCACCAAGGTTGCGTGCAACCTCGTGGGCGAAGGTGATGCCGTTGATTGAGATGCCGACCACCGTGTCGATGTCTGCGAGGCCGAGTTCCTCATCTGCCACATCGGCCATGATGGTGCCAACTGCAGCGATTCGCTCAGGTCGGACGCCGATGCTTCGCCAGCCGATCCGCACATCTGTCGGGCGGTCCTCGCTGCCACCTTCCGTCAAAAGCCACGAAATCGTGTCCTGTGAGAGTGAAAGTTCATCGGCAATTTGTTGAGAATTTAGCCCCTCTTTGCGCATGCCATATGCCTGTGCTCTTAATTCTTCGATGCTCAACACCATACTTCTCATGCTGGGCTAAAGACTCAACCTCATGAATCCTTTGCCCGTTCGCCTCCGATGGCTTCAAGATAGGGCGGCACAGGCCTAGACGCATGAGCGACTTCGACTACGAGTCCCTGCTCGACCGAGCACGAGAGAACATCCCAGAGGAAATCTCATCCCGCTCACGATGGCGGTTGCCCCCTCCGCAAATTCTAATCGAGGGACAGAACACGATTTTCCGGAATTTCAACGAAGTTGTTTCCATGATGGATCGGGATGACAATCACGTCTATCAATACATTCTCAACGAATTGGGTACTTCTGGTTCCCGTGACGGGCCTCGTGCTCGATTCAAGGGGCGGATTCCTCCAAAGCGAATCAAGAAGACAATTGCAAACTACGTTAATGCCTACATCAAATGCAGCCAGTGCTCTGCACCAGATACTCACTTTGTGAAGCAAGACCGAACCACGCTCCTCAAGTGCCAGGCATGCGGTGCGACTCGACCTGTCAAACTTTGATGTTGCTAGCCTTCTATAGAGGTTGTACGCTCTCATAATGTTACTTTATTTCTCGGAAATCATTCAGTTGTTTCAGGTCCTCCGATGGATAACATAAATGGAGAGGCCTGTTAGGCCAAACCATGCGAGCCAAGGCTCTAATGCTCTGTTTCTTTATGCTAACCCTCTCCCTATCAGGGTGTTTTGGTGCTGAAGAAGTACAGGAAGAAGAACTAGAGATGCCAGTGATGGACCAACGGATTTTCGTCACCGATGGAACGGGTGCCTCAATCGATGTTGCACCGCTTGAGATGGAGTTCACCTTCAGCGACGTAGGGGAAACTGGAAAGGAACCAAGCATTGGAATCACATCCAGCGGTTGTATGTTCTTCATTGCCATGGAGAAACCAATGCGCTCATGCGATGCAGGTGAATCATGGGTCGACTCGAAAGACTTCACACAGGCTCCTTTCACAAGCGATCCATATGGCTGGGTTGACCCCGTCACAGACCGGGTTTTCAACATCCACATGATGGGTCTTGAATCAACTTGGATCGGTTGGTCGGACAATGACGGCGAATCATGGATGGGCAACCCTCACGATTCAGGCACAACGCCTCTGAATGATCACATCAAACTCGCAACCGGTCCTTGGGTCGATAGCGCGTATGGTCTCGTGGGACAACTCAACCCAACCTATGAAACGGCTGTCTATTTCTGTTTCAACAAGCTTGTCGGAATCTCTTGCTTCACAAGTTTCGACGGGGGCGCAACTTTCGAGGTTGGAGGAAACATCGTCGGTCTTGCCTCCACAAACGGCGGCCTACACGGCGCCATCACAACCGCTCCTGACGGCACCGTGTACCTCACGCCCCGTGTCCCAACACCGACCCTCATTCTCTCGAGGGATAACGGGCTTAACTGGGAAGAGCGCACAATGGGTGAAGACGCAGGGACGCCGAATCCACGTAAGAATTCAGAAGTTGCAACCGACAGTGAATCCAATGCCTACCATGTCTGGACTGGTGCAGATTTCGGCATCTACATGTCACGCAGCACTGATTCTGGCGAAACTTGGGAGCAAACAAGCACCCGGATTAGTCCAGTTGAGGTCATCTCGACTGCATTCCCGCAGGTTGACGCAGGTGACCCAGGTCGAATCGCCTTCACCTACCTTGGAAGCGAAAACGCTGAAGTGCTGAACACCACCGACATCGATGGGAACAATTGGAACGGAAACCCTCACTATGCAACGGGGAACGTGTCGTATGACATCTATGTGACATACAGCCTCAATGCACTCGATGAAGACCCAATCTTCCACACCTATCGCCTCTCTGACGACCCAGTCCAGATCGGTAGCATGTGCTTGAACAGCGGTGATTGCCGAACAGATGAAGGCGGATCAAACAGAAACTTGCTCGACTTTAACGACCTCACCATCGACCTCGAAGGCCGTGTGTACATCGCCTTCGCTGACGGTTGCATTGATGCGTGTGCAACGGGCAACAACTCGCAGCCTGAGGATTCCCGTGCTGGCCGTGGATCTGTTTACTTCATGAACAACGGTCCAAGCCTGTATGTGGAAAAGGGTGTGCTCGCCGATAAGCCCGGTGGCTCTGGAATGGCTGCATCTGCTCCAGTTGAATGCCTCGCTGACCCGTGCATGGCCGCCGATCGTGAGCAAGATTCTGAGTTTGACGAAAATGCCTGACCCGATTGTTCGGTTCAATCCATGCTCATCTCGTGGGCCTCGGCACCTGTGCCATGTTGCAAGTGGTGAACCATCGCTGCCACAGCATCTTCACCTTCCAATGTGTACCATACGCCTTCAGGGTAAATGACCGCAGTCGTTCCAAATTCACAAAAGTCCAAGCAACCGGATTTCTGTACGCGTACATCGGTCAATCCAGCTTCTTTTGCAGCACGTTTGATCGATTGCATGAGTGCAAGGCTGCCTCGCTTCCCGCACGAAGGTCGTGCAGCCCCTTCGGGTCGCTCATGGCCACAGACGAACAAGTGCTTTCTGTAGCCAGGTTGGGTTCGTCCTTTGGGGTCGTTGGGCATGAGAGTCACGCTTCCATGATCTGGTTAATGTGATGTGCCAAGGTAAGGTCCTTGTCGGTGATTTTCTCTTCATCGTGCGTGTACAATTCGACCACAACATAGCCCCAGCCGAAATGAATCTCGGGGTGATGATTTGCATTCTCTGACAGTTTTGAAATTTCGTCAACGAAGCCTTTCGCTGTTATGAAATCCTTGAATTCAAATTCCCTCATCAAGCGCTGCTCGACAATGCCCCATCCCTGTGGGATGCCCATTGAATCAACCCCAGAGGTGAGAGTCATCGCTGCCTTTGCTCTCCTTCTCGACTTTCTCATGAAGGCTTGAGCGACGCTTCATGTCCGCTCGCTCAAAGGCGAGGAGGTCCTTGTCGTCGATGTATGCGGGGCGGGTGTGGGCTACGAGCACGATGCGCGCAATGATCTCACGTGCGACGAAGTGAGTTTGGCCATCTTCGCCGAGCAACTCGATGCTCGACTTGCCTGATGCCAGCAAGCGGCCACGAATCCAAGGGCTTTCACCGTCAAGGAGCGCCCGTGCGTCCATTAGGATTTCAATGAAATCATCACGTCGGAGGCCATGCCTTCGCTTGAGCAGATCGCCGTTGATGACATCAGCGACATCGTCGAGTGCAGGCGAACCCATATCTTTCCACATCTGTGTCGCCCAATCTGGGAGCGTAATCTTCTGCTTTTTCTTCGCCATGAAGTGATGTACATGGCGAGGCTACTTGAACCTCGCTCCTCGCTATGTTCGCATCAACGGCTGAAAACACTCCATTCAGGGGTATGTCTTCTTGAAGGGTGGGCCACCGGCAGAAGACAGGGGAAGAAGATGAAAGTCTCATGGCGAACGCTTCCAACAGTCCTTCTTGAGGACGAAGTGCTCGACAAGGCGTTCTCTCGTGCCCGGAAAGCAGCTGACCGAGTCGACGACTCGGACCGAGTGTTCCGAGTTCGAAAGCAGATGAGCCGGATGGTTCAGACCGCAGCCGATGTCATCTCAACGACCTTCATGGATACGGTCAATGTATGGCCTTCACTCGACCAATCGCCGAGGTTTGATGTCGCCATGATTGACGCATGTGTTGGTTGCGATGATTACCGTCACCACCTTTCAATGCTCCAATGGGCTTCTAAGCAGGTGCTTAACATCGCAGGCCAAAACAGCAAGAAGATCATCCGTACAGCTCGCACCGATTTGATGCACGATGCTCGAAAGGAGGCATATGGCCGAATCTCTTCAATCATGCGTCGCGTGAAACCTTCGCTCCTATGGCTCAGCCAAGCCCGTGAAACACTGAAGCGTTTGCCAACCATTGACCAAGTTTTGCCATGCATTGTTGTCTGTGGTGCGCCGAACGTCGGTAAGTCTGCGTTCATTTCGGCTCTGAGTTCTGGAAAAATGGAAGTGAATCACTATCCTTTCACAACCAAGCAAATCCACGTTGGCCACTTCACCCATCGTCGTTTGCAGTATCAAATGGTGGACACACCAGGTCTGCTTGATCGGCCGAGGACAGCGCGGAACACCATCGAATTGCAGGCGATTGCAGCATTGGAGCACATTGGTTCCCTTGTTCTTTTCTTAATGGATGAAAGCGAGGCATGCGGCACTTCAATTGACGAACAAATGCACCTTTTGGAAGATGTACAGGCGATGTTGCCGGGCACAGATTTGATGGTCGTTACTTCAAAGGCCGATCTGTTGGACCCACTTCCGGAAATGTGGGCTGAAGTTTCAGAGGCAGAGGCAGGGTGGCGCGATGAAGGATCAGAAGGAACGCCTGACCTCCCCCTCTTGCTCGATCCAAAGGGGCGAGTGACCATGTCGGCGACTGAATTCATCGGCATGGATGCAATGCGAATGGAAATCATTCGTCGCATCAAGGACGCACGCCAAATCGACCCAATGGCTTTGCCTGAGGGTTGGTACCGACGTGACCAAGATTGAACTCACATGTGTTCAATTGGTACGATGCCTAAGCCTTCCATGCCCGTTCGCATCATGCGACGGGCGACTTCAGAAACTTGAAGATTAACCGTGTTGACTTTTCCATCAATGACAATCATGCAATCTCTATAGAACGCATTGAAGCAATTTGATAGATGGAGCAGGTGATTTGCGAAAAGATGCGGCCGACGATCGTTCACCGCTTTCGCCAAAACATCATTGTGAACTGCCAAGGCTCTCAATAATCCAACCATGCCGGATGGCATCGATTCTGGAAGTTCGACGTTTGTCTTTGCAAGTTCGGCACTGATGTCAACACCTTCTGATTGGCACCTTCTCACAATTGAGCACGCCCTGACGTGAGAGTACATGATGAACGGGGCCGAGCCGCCTTCAAACGCTAGCGCCTCTTCCCAACGGAAGGTGAAGCCCTTTTCTGGACTGACTTTGATGATGTTGAATCGAACGGCAGACTTACCAGCAGCATCTGCAATTTCATCCACTTGTTGTTGTTCGTAATCGGGTCGAAGGGCACCAACCACAGCTGCTGCTTGTGCTTGCGCTTCTTCCAAAAGATCGTCCATGAAGACAACGTTGCCTTTTCGAGTCGACATCTTTCCCTCTGGAAGTTTGATAAACGAATAGAAGAGCACTTCTGGCACCTTCTGTTTAAGCTCTGTCAATGTCATACCGACTTGTTTGGCCTGGAGCTTGTGATCTTCACCAAGCACATTGATGAGGTCGTCACACTGTTGCCACTTCCACATGTGGTAGGCGATGTCTCGTGTGGCGTAGAGTGAGGATCCGTCCCCTCGGCGGAAGAAGAACTCCGTCTTCCCTTTCAAGCCCCGGGCACCGAGGTCCAAAAACTCAGCACCATTGTCGGCCGTACCATGGATCTCGAAAGTTCGGAACAGTTCCATCAATCGCCCGACATCACCGTTTGTGACGAACATCGATTCTTTCGTGAATGTGTCAAAGTTGATGCCCAAGCGGGCCAATGTGGTGAGCATGCCATCAAGGACAGGTTGGTACGCTGCAGCGAAGGCATCAAGCACCCCTTGGTCGCCATGTTCACTGGCATGGACCATGCGGCCAATTTCCTGTTCGATGGCTTCTTTGTCGGGTCGCTCTTGGCGAACCACTTGAGCAGCTTGGTACCAGCGCACTCGCTCGTGGTCAGCCTTTCCTTTCCATTTCGGATTGAGCCCGTCTCGGTCCTTGAGGGTCGCCTCAACATCTTCCTCACTGAGGTTTGCGAGTGCCCATGCGAGGACACCAACTTGCTTCCCCATGTCATCGACGTAGTATTCCGCACGCACTTCGTTTCCGAAGAGTCTGTGCAATCGGACGAGCGAGTCACCAAGGATGGCGTTTCGTGCACGGCCCACATGGAAGGGCCCATTTGGGTTTGCCGAGGTGTGTTCGATGAGGATTTTACGTCCGGTTGGTTGGCACTCTCCGAATGGATGTCCGTGAGTTTGTGGTGAAGAGAGAATGGTTCTGGCAAGCCAACTCGGACTGGCCTTGATGTTGAGGTAGCCGGCGACAGCGTTCACTTCACCAATCGCTTCGTGAGTTGGAATAGCGGCAGCGATTGCTTCTGCAATTGCAGGAGGTGCTTGGCCCAATTGTTTGGCGAAAGGGAAACATGGGAGTGAAAGATCGCCTTGTTCGAGTTCCCTCGATGGAGCAAGCATGCTTTTCCAGTGACTGTTGTTAATTCCAACTTCTTCTAAAGCAGCCTCGATGAGAGGTTCAATCACTGTTTTCAACATCTGCATTGAATCGCCTCACATCATTGGGTAGCGGCACAGAGCAGCAAGCCCGCCAAACCCGTGGAGGAGTTGGGCGCCTTCTTCTGTATCAATTGAAATATAGATGATTTCAGTGTTGCTTCGTACGGCCATCTTTCCAAGTTCATCAATCAAGGAGACACTGTTGAGTTCCTTTGCGTTGTCACCTGAAGCCTCGCATGATGGGCATGCTGGCAACGCCTCCATTCGGCCCACAGTTGCGGTCCATTCATGCTGGCAGGAGCCACACTGCATGGTGATTGTGTTCTTTCTCAAGCCTTCTGAAATGAGCAATTTGTCGATCGCTCCTCGCTCAAGAGCGCTTCGAACCATCATTTCACCATAGGTGGCTCGAGGAGCGGATTTAATCAATTCCGAGAGGAATGAATTCATCACTTGGCGCTCTGCATCAAGTTCGATTTCACCCATTAACGCGCCAGCGTTTTCGACCAATTCACGGACACCACTCTCATTGGAATAGCCAACATCGAAATGGGTTTTTGCCAATTTCTTTCCAACTTCGTGATGGAAGTAGTCGTTTTTCACAACGAAATCCTTCGTGGCCCCGGGACCACCAATGATGATTGCCTGGATGTTCTCGAGGTTAGGGAGCCAATAATTGCAGGCGTGTTCTGTGGCACGCTTGAAGAAATTGTGGGCTGCTTCTTCGATCAGTCGCTCGAACCGTTGAGCCGATTGACCACCTTGACGGTGTTTTCCCATGATGTTGGATACAAGGTGTTCTTGGACATGGATGCGCTTTCCCGATGCGATGCCAAAGGCTGCTTCACTGCGGTCAATGACAAACAGGCCATACGATTTCTTATCGACCAGCATGTCTTCGAGCTGCGTCAATTCGAAGACAGAGTCACATCGGTATCGAAAGGACATAAGCGGTTGTGGTGGCTCTTCAACGACAACGCTGACCATCCTGTTCTTGTTGTTGCCAATGATGATCGAGCCAACGAAGATGGCAATGCCATTTTCACCAGGGTTCTTGTACCGCGAAAGGGTTGAGATGGCAGACTCAATGGCGCCCTGGACATTCTTTCGTGTTCCTTTCGATTTTATGTTTGCAGCCTGGCCGTGCTCGTTCTGAAGCAATGAGCGCGCATCGGATATGTGACGGTCCGGTGGAATGATGAGCGTCACCAGTTCGGTTCCAAAACCCTTCATTTCCCTCAAGTCTTCGAGCGCGAGCTTCAACCGAAGGCGGCGTGTGGCGAGAGTCGCATCGTCAGACATCGCTTGGCCTCCAATTGTAGGGCGTGGTTGAGGGGTCTTCAACTCTCTTATGGTGAGGCTTACTGAACACTGGAAGGTTGGGGTTTCTCACTTCGTTCATGGGATATGCTCAAAACATGTGCGCGTGAGGAAGGAACGATGACCACTCGTCATGTTGTTGCTTTGGGAGGAAGCCTCCTTCGCCCAGAAGAAGCAGAGCAGCGAACCGAGTGGTTCGGCCGACTGCGTCAACTCGCTGTTCACATGGAAGGAAACGGGCGTCGATTGGCGCTCGTTGTCGGTGGAGGTTTGCCTGCCCGTGAAGGCATCACCTTGGCTCGTTCCCTCGTCAGCGACACCGAACGTCTCGATGAAGTCGGGATTGCTGCAACACGTCTCAACGCCACAGTGATTCAACAGATTCTCCTCGACATCGGATGCGATGTGGCACCGATCATTCCTGCAACCACAAGCGACGCTGCCGCCTTAATGGACGCTCACCACCTCGTGATTATGGGTGGAACAACGCCCGGTCACACCACGGATGCTGTGGCTGTTGCGCTTGCCCGTGACACCGGTGCAAGCCATTGCATCATCGCTACCAATGTGAGCCATGTGTTTGACAAAGACCCACGTCACAACGAGGACGCAGTCTCTTTCTCAACAATGTCCATCGATGAGTTGGCAGAGATTACGGGCATCGGTGAACCGCTTGCTCCGGGGGCCTCTGCTGTCATTGACCCCGTTGCAGTGGGATGGGCAAAGGCATGTGATCTTCGTATGGCTGTGCTTGATGGCCGGGATTTATCCCTGCTCGAAAAAGCGCTTGATGGCCAACCGTTCGATGGAACATTGATTTTACCTTAGGTGATATGACATGGTTGACGCAAATAAAGTGAAAAGCAATCTTCAGCGGATGACCAACAAAGTTGTGTCCTCCACAACGGGGAAAATCCAACCTCACAAGCATTGTCGAATCTGCTTTCGCCCAATCAAGTTGTCCGCAGAGCCACGGGTCTGTTCCGATCAAGCGTGCATTGACCGAAACATACGAGATGAGAAGAATCAGCGCCAAATGAGGATCTGGATGTTTGTTTTCCTTGGCATTTTCGCCTTCAGTTTCATCGGACCTCTGTTGCTCAGATAGGGTCTTCGAACTCCTCGAGCATGGCTTCTGAAGCCTCGACGTTTCCTGTTCCAGTGATGCCTGCGGCCTTGATTTGGTCGCCAATAGCGAACAATTCCGTGAAGGCTTCTTCGATTGATTTTGTTTGTTTGAGGTACCTCATTGCAGGCCAACCGCAATCGATGACACCCGGTTCGTGCGTGCTTTCTTCGACCCACGCAGCACAAGCTTCTCCATAGCAAAGGGCTGAAAAATTCTCAAGGTCCACCCAAAAGGTTTGACGGCTGCAGACTGGGCATGCTTTGCATTCGAGCGATGCGAGCACGGTGAGGCCGTGCTCTCCAATTACATCGATGTCCCAAACGACAACGCTGGCAGAAACGAGGAGCATTCTGTCACTCTTTTTGAGGAAACTTCGGAGCACACCCCATGCCGTCTCTTCTGAGCTGAAGCATCCAAGTGAAAGTGCGTTGCCACCTTCCTCAACTGCAGAGGGTACGAACACCCGTTGGAGTTGCTCCGCCATGGTGGTCGTTTGTTCATGGGGTGTTTGAAGGCTCGGTTAATCGCGCTTCCATTTGACTTCGATTACGGGTAATCCGCCAGGGTGCGGCAGTGGTGCATTTGGCTTTTCGATCCTCACATGGATCGTGGCCACACGTTGGTTGCTGGTGAGTTGTTGAATGACTTGACTCGCCATCTCTTCCATCAAGGCAATTGGCCGCTCAGAGCCATGCATGACTGTGTCGATTGCGACTTGAATGTCGGCATAGTTGACGGTCTTGGCCAACTCGTTGTCCACTTCATCGTTCACGAGGGTTGCCCAGACGGTGAACACAAACGGTTGCTCTTGTTCGTGTTCAAATTCGTAGTAACCGTGCTTTGCCATCACGGTGTAGCGTTCCAAACCAACTCGGACGGTCATCAAATCCCTCAGGCTTCGTCTCGCTCGTGAACCCATATGAGGTGGTAGCCAAACTGAGTTTTGACAGGTTCTGAAACGGTAGCAAGTTCATTCTTCCAAACGACTTCTTCGAATGGACGGACCATCTGCCCTTTGCGGAACCAACCGAGGTCGCCTCCCTTTTGACTTGAGGGGCATGTGCTCTTCTTTCGAGCGATTTTCTGGAAATCCTTCAGTTTCGTGATGTTTTGACGCAACTGCACCGCTTCGGATTTCGAGGCTACGAGAATGTGGGATGCCCAAGCACTTGGCGCGACCATGCTTTGAGGGCTGGCCCTTACGCTTTCAAGCCGTCGATTGAAATGGCTGTTCAAGCATTTGCGTTGTATGCGAGCATGCGAACATAGGTGCCATAGATGATGACTGAGATGCCAAGGGATTCAGCATTGAATCGGTCCATGGTGTCGAGGTACGTATGGTATTCCCAACTTCCACTGCCATAACACACGACGGCTCGACCGTTCTTCCCGCCAAGGTCGTAGACAAAGGGTCCGTGATCTGAGTTGTATGGCATGCCATCCTCGTCTCCACGGTCCCCATCAAGCAGAGAGAGTCTGATGTCATAGCGCTCAGCCATGTCAGGATTTGCCTTTTCATAGAGGTTGGTGATTCGTTTCATGTGGTCGTAGTCGTCCTTGTTGTTTGTGAACAGGGAAACAGAGTCCCCCCGGCTTGAATCAGCATCAACGTGGTTCATGTCGAGGTTAACATAGAGCCGCAAGTTTTCTTTCAGGTAATTTTGGTTAGCAGCGACGTAGGCCTTGCTGCCGTAGAGGCCTTCCTCTTCGCCACCCCATGTGCAGAATTGGATGGTTCGTTCGGGCGTTCCTGTCTCATTGACAATCTTGCTCATCTGTCGTGCCATTTCCATCACGCTGGAAGTTCCTGACGTATCGTCAACAGCGCCTTGTCCGTGGTAAACAGTGTCATGGTGGCCACCAACAATGACAACTTCTGTTGATTCTCCTTGGATTGTGCCGCATGGAACATAGATGGTTTGTGTTTGATCATTGGTGACGTCAATGATCATTTCAAGCACACCTTGCGTTCCTGTGGCGTTGAAAATGGCGGCCTCCAAGATGTCTCCGGCATCTTTGGACATGGCGATGAAGGGCAAGTCAGTTGGAATCGTCCCCCCGTTAGCAGCGGTGACATCGTCGATTGCACTGCCTTTGAAAATCGGGACGCAGTCATTCCCTTCGATCATGCCACAGTTGTAGTCCTTATTGACTCGAATCAATCCTGCAAGGTTGTTCTCTGCTGCCTTTGAGAACATCACCGTGTTCCCAATCTTTGAGCCACCGCTGCGCAAGTAACCAATCGTTCCCGAGGCGGTGGACCACAATGAATCATCAGTGCCGTTGCCTAAGTCAGTAAGTGCCACATTTTGCTGGAAGGAGTACTCTGATTGTCCCGAGAAACCCTGAATCACGTAATCGACTCGGTGTTGGAATTCAGTGATTTCCGAACCAAAAGCGGTAAATCCTTCACACGGACTGTTGCCGCCAAATCCACGCACACAAATTCTGAGGCTTGGCTCGCTGTTGACTTTGTGCATCGGTACATCGAAGCTGTTGAGTTGAGTCTGCATGCCCATTGCCGAGAATTCAGAGATGATGTATTGAGCAGCGTTTGCCTCTTCCTGTGTACCGCTCATGCGACCTTCCCATTCAGGATGGCCGAGCTCCACGAGGTTTTCAGCGAAGGTGAGTGCTTGGTTTTGATCAAACCCTATGAGGTCGTACTCATAATCCTCTTCGAAACCCAACCACGCTGGTTGCACCACAAGAACTGCTGAAATCATCAGCACTGCAAGGCCAATGGCAATTGCTGCACCCATGTTGATTGGTCCATACACTTGTCGTTGCATTCTTGCCTTGAAGGTAACAGGCTCATCAAAAAGGACCGCGTCCTCTTCAACGGCCATTGTAACGGTTTCATCCGGTGCCTCAACATCATCCCAAAGAGATGCTCTTGACGGCAGCAATCGAGTGATCAAATCTGCCTTCCGTCCACTAACAGCAAGGCCTCGCTCGGAGAGCATTGTTTTGAGTTCAGGCACGGTCTTCGCCGACAGCGATGCTTCGTCCATGCGTGAAGGATGATGACCCTCATTGAAGAAGTCGGCGGTCGGTTGTTCAGGGGATTTCTTCGCCAGTCCAACGGCTGCCAACACTGTGGTCAAGACCGATGTGGTCGAGGATGCGCGCAACAACGAAGTCAACCATGTCGTCAATTGATTTTGGATGATTGTAGAACCCGGGCGATGCAGGGATTACAATGGCACCCCATTGAGAAAGTTTGGTCATGTTTTCCAAATGGACCGTGGCATAGGGTGCTTCACGTGGGACGATGATGAGTTTCCTGCGTTCCTTCAGTGCCACGATGGCTGAGCGGGTGATGAGGTTGTCGCCGATGCCTGCACCGAGCTTGCCGAGGGTTGTTCCCGAGCATGGGCAGAGCACCACGGCGTCGATGTTAGCAGAACCAGAGGCAGACTTTGCGCCGATGTTTCGATCGTCTTCAAGCAGGGCACCAGTTTCTTTGGCGAGTGTTTCCTTGGTTGTGTTGCATTCGTGCTTGAGGGTGATTTCGCCGGCGTTCGTGACGACAAGTCGCACAGCAACGCCCTTGGATGTGAGAATCTCCACGAGACGCTTTCCATAGATGGCACCGGAAGCGCCAGATATGCCCACGACAATTTCGCCCATGTGAGATGGTTACGGTTCTTCCTTTTAGGCACTTGTTTGGAAATTGGACGGTTTTGAGATTATAATTCCTCTATAGAAAAACCTACCTGAACTGTCTTGAAAGACTTAACTCCATTGTATTCAGAAGCGCAGACAGAATTGCTTCATGTGTGAGTGAATGGCCAAGTTGGTTGATACAAGTCGTCGTGGATTGTTCGAGGCCACACCCTGCGATTCCTTCGACTCGCCCTGTTGGTGTGTCGATGTTAATGGTGAATCCATGGCGTGAAGTCCAACGTAAAAACGACAATCCTATGCTGCATATTTTCTTGCCATCAATCCAAACACCTTGCATTCGACTGTCCCTGGCCGAAGCGATCCCACATGCTTGCAGGGCTTCGATAACCCACCCTTCGATTCGTTTGATGATGGCGGCGACTGAAGATTCTCCTTCCAGATCCCATTTGAAAATCGGATAAGCAACGAGTTGCCCTGGTCCGTGCCAAGTGAGTCCACCGCCACGATCGACAGCTTGTGTTGCGTACCCATCGGGTGGCGCGATGCCATCGTTGCGTGCACGAGGGCCCACGGTGACAATCTCAGGGTGTTCCAGAATCAGCAACGTATCAGGGATTTCATCCTCAATGCGCTTTGCTTGAAGTTCTTTCATCTGTTCCATGGCCGTCTGATATGGAACCACACCGAGGTGTTGAACCTCGACATACCTCACTTCGACCATGGTGCTGCGTAGGAGTCCCTCCCAATGAAGTTTCGATGCGTGTGGTTGACAACATTCTTTCGAGTGTAAGGTTCTCTTCTCTGGTCTTGCCTCCGCTTCTCTCTCATCGAAAGAACCAAGATTAACGATGGAAAGAATTGTGTATCGGTTCGCATGGCAAGAACCATGTCTAAAGGGAAACTGTAGGTAAGGGGAATGCTCTGAAATGTCGATTGCCCCTCTGCATGTATCGCTCTTGATCTCAATTTTATTGTCCTCATTAGTCGCAGGACTCCTGTTTGGATTTGCCGTTGTCGTGATGCCAGGTATTGGCAAACTCGCAGACAAAGAGTTTCTTCACGCCTTCAAACACATGGATGGAATCATACAGAACAACCAGCCTCTGTTCATTCTTGTGTGGGCTGGTTCAATTCTCTCAACAATCACAACGCTGATTTTAGGAGCAATGGACCTGAGTGGTGGCCGGCTGTACCTTCTTGGTGGTGCATCAGCACTGTATTTACTCGGGGTTCAATTGCCAACATTTCAGTTCAACATCCCTCTCAACAACATGTTGCAAACCTATGACATTGGTGCGATGAATGAATCGGAGGCTGCAAGCGCCCGTGCGGATTTCGAAACGCCATGGAATCGCTGGAACAGTTTCAGGACCGTGAACGCTGTTGTGACGGTTTCGCTGTTGCTTCTTCTGCTTCTGTTTTGAAGAACACTGCTTAGAGCGTTTCAAGAGCGTTCACAAGATCTTGCCAGAGGTCTTCCATATCTTCGATACCAACCGACAAGCGAATTAGACCGGGCGTCATGCCTGCATCATAGCGTTGCTTTTCTGGGATTGCTGCATGCGTCATCGTCCATGGATGGTTGATGAGTGATTCGATTCCACCCAAACTTTCAGCGGTCGCAAAAAGTTTCAACTGTGCTGCAAACGCTCGAGCACCAGCTTCTCCTCCTTTGACCTCTAACGAAATGATGCCACCAAAGGCGTTCATTTGTCGCTGTGCGATTTCATGGGTTGGGTGGCTTTTCAGCCCGGGATAGAAGAGGCGAGTGACCTTTTCATTGTCCTGCAATCGTTCTGCCAATACCTGCGCGCTTTCACAATGACGGTTCATTCGTAACGCGAGGGTTCGCAGCCCACGAAGGATGAGGAAGCAATCCATCGGCGCAGGGACGGCGCCAACGGCATTTTGCAAGAATGAAATCTTTTCAGCAAGTTCCTTGCTTTGGGTGATCAAACAACCACCGATGACATCACTGTGGCCACCGATGTACTTGGTTGTTGAATGAACGATGATGTCTGCGCCCAATTCGAATGGGCGCTGTAGAATTGGTGTGGCAAAGGTCGAATCAACAACGACGATGAGGCCGTGTTCTTTTGCTTCAGCAGCGAGTGATTTGATGTCATGAACGGTGAGGAGTGGATTTGTTGGACTTTCAAGCCACAAGATTTTCGAGTTCTCGCGAACAATGTCTGCAAGGTCGCCACTTTTCAGTGGGGAATACGTCGTTTCAATGCCGAACCGTGAGGCGATTTGGTCGAACAAGCGAACCGTACCGCCGTAAAGATCGTCGCATGCAATGACATGGTCACCTTGTTGAAGCATTTGACTGATGGTTGTAATCGCTGCCATTCCGCTTCCAAAGCAAAACCCAAACGCTTCTTGGTGAGGGGATTCCATTTCAGCGAGTGCTCGTTGAAGGGCATTTCGAGTGGGGTTGTCGCCACGTGCGTATTCATAGCCAAGGTGCTCGGAAAAATCCTTCTGAACATAGGTTGAAGTTTGAAAAATCGGGGTGTGGACAGAGCCCGTCGTCACCTCAGGGTCCAAGGATGAATGCACGCAGCGGGTTGAATCTCCAGTCATCTCACCACTCCCATCCATCAACGTCGAATCCGTTATCCCTTAACCACTCATCGTTGTAGACCTTTCCGAGGTATGGATTTCCTGCATCAGGGAGAATGACAACAATCTTTGCCTTTTGGCCTGCTTTATCGTATTCTGCTGCAATGTCCAAAGCAATCTGTAATGCTCCACCGCATGACCCACCGCAGAACAATCCTTCTTGTTTGGCCAGACGTCGAGCCATTCGGAAACAAATCTCGTCATCGACCATTCGAATTTCATCAATCACTGAAAAGTCAGTCGCTGGTGGAATAAAGTCTTCACCAAATCCCTCAACTTTGTATCCATGAGGGACACCCATGGTTCCTTCTTCGAACCATTGTTTGAGGATTGAACCTTCAGCATCGACACCAATAATTTTTGGAGCGTTTTTGCCGTGTTCTTCTGCTTGCGATTTTAGATATTTTCCGCATCCGGTAATGGTGCCGCCAGTGCCCATGGTTGCGACAAAGTGGGTGATCTCACCTTGCGTTTGTTGCCAAAGTTCAGGCCCAGTTGAATGAATGTGGGCGAGTGGATTTGATTGGTTGGAATATTGATCGGGATACCATGCTCCTTCAATCTCCTTGCTCAGCCGCTCTGCGACCATGTA
>OCRI01000196.1_pt1 | contig 16502 bp, 6 predicted proteins | sample 1534641 | NCBI WGS metagenome assembly OCRI01 (sample SAMEA3275473, study PRJEB22092) | marine metagenome | reverse complement strand
GATTGATCGCAAGTTCGCGAAGTCTGCCCGGCTGTTTCGCCGCCACAAGGCCGCCGTCGCGGCTGACCCGCGCCTGTCACTTGCCCATGCACGGGCGGAAATGCTGCAGGACAACGACAGCCGCGCGTGGCGTCTGTTCCGTCAGGCCATCGATCTGGCGGATTTTAACTCGAACAACATTGTCAAATGTGTTCCATGTTTTGTCACCTACGAGCTTGGAATCTTCAAGCCCAGCACCGTGTATGAGACCAGTAATTGGCTGGGAAAGAGAAGCCCCTAGAGCCCGTAACCCTTCAATATCAGTAACGTCAATCGAATGATAGAATGCTCTATTTCCAGTTGCTTCTATTTCTGAAAGCGTTTGATAAACATCCCTACTGCGAGTGAATTTCTGCCACGCATTGTTCCACTCAACCATCGTAACCTTTTCAGATTCCGAGGCTTCAATTAACCGTTGACGCAGGGCCATTTTTTCATTGGTCAGTTGTTCTTCCGACCAATCCAACCATTCTGATGTTTGCTCGATAAGAACAGATCGACCAAGCAAATGGAATGTTGCCCCTGCTTGTTCACTTTCCTTAGCAACACCGATCATACATGCAGCAGTCACGCCAGAACCACCACCCGAAACGAGCCAAACATCATCAGATTGCAATGGTTCAACATCACCGACAACATCTTCTGCGAAAGCTGCTAAAATCCAACGCCGTTGGTCTCGGTCAAGGCCGATTTCGACATCTCCACCGCAATTGAACAGTTCGTTCTCAATAAGTTCAGCAGCATTTTCTGCATCAAAGATCAATTCGGGATGAAGGTCTAGAGCTCGTGAACGAAGTTGTGGTCGTTCGAAAGAATACGATTTTGTAACCCCTGAAGCAGCGCATTGAATCGAATTGAAACGCTCTCCGAGAGTTCCGTGTCGTCCATCCATAGCAGTTACACTGGCAATCAAACCGTTGGAAAGGCTTGCAAATGTAGCATCTAATCCTTTGAGTAATCCAAACCAACCATGGGCAGAAAGGGTTACTTGAGACGATGGTGTAACATCCTCAGCCCATTCAGCGGATGCAAGTTTCATTGGTGCAAGATGAATCACACCAGCGAGTTGCACATCTGATAGAGCGGAAGTGATCGATTCAAGGTGCTCACTGTTTCCAGGATCTCCACGGTGTACAGTACGGCCCTGTTCAGTTTGAATCGAAACATCGCGAATACCTGCTTCAAATCCAACACGGATTGTCGATAACCCTCGGTTTTCTAAGCGAGAACATAGTGCTTCAGCAATTCCCCATCCATCATCAGTAATAACGACGGTTCCTTCAAGAGAAAGACTATCTGCAATTGTTTCTGCTTCTTCAACCTCAACTTGCCAACGTCGAGAACCTGTTACTTCTGGAGGCGATACTGTAGGAGTAGGTGCTTGTTTCGTTGTATCTGCAACAGAGGGAGTTGATTGCGCTTCAGGTTGCCCGCCTTTCATCTTCACAATATATCCTACAAAGTGATTCAGTGTTGGGTGATCAGAGAGCAAGAAGTCTTCATCGACAGGAAGAGAGAATATCTCTCGAACATCGACCATAATCTCGGCTTGCTTTACTGTATCAATGCCAAGTTCACCTTCTAAGTCCTGGTCCATCTCAATGAAATCAGCTGGATAGCCTGTATGCTTCACAACGACTTCGATCAAGGCTGATTCAATGTTCGCATCTTGAATCACCGGTGTTGACGGCGAAATAGGAGCAGAAACTTCTGAAACGATTGGTTCTTCAGAAGCGGTTTGTGGAGTTGGTGATGCGACTGGAGCACCTCCTTTCATCTTGACGATATAGCCAATCATGTGATTCAATGTCGGATGATCGGAAAGAAGGAAATCTTCGTCTACTGGCAATGCGAACAATGTTCTGATATCGACCATAATCTCGGCTTGCTTAACCGTATCAATGCCGAGTTCACCTTCTAAATCCTGATCTAATTCAATGAAATCAGCCGGATAGCCTGTATGCTTAACGACAACATCAATCACTTGTTGTGTCATTTCTGTATCAGTTGTCGTTGCCACTGCAGCAGGAGTAATTGGTGTGGCAACTGGCGCAGGTGTTGGCGCAGGTGTTGGCGCAGGTACCGGTTCAGATGCTGGTTCAGGCACCTTTTGTTCAGCAACAGCAACTGGTGCTTCACCACCTTGCATCTTCTGGATGTAACCAATCATATGGTTCAGCGTAGGATAGTCCGAGAGAATGAATGTTTCATCGACTGGGAGAGAGAAATGTTGTCGGATATCGACCATGATTTCTGCCTGCTTTACAGTATCGATACCAAGTTCACCTTCGAGGTCTTGGTCTAGTTCTACAAAGTCAGCAGGATATCCTGTGTGTTTCACGACAACATCAATCACAGTTTGCACCATATCCCCACTTGCTGGAGCAGGTGTGCTTGGTGCAGTTGGAGCAGGTGTCGGGGTTGGTTCTGCAACAGGTGCAACTTCGACCTTAGGCACTGGTTGTTCTGGAGCGCTTTCAACTTCTGACGGGAGTCCTTCAAATGGAGCAGTCACTTTGTACACATCGCCTTGAATTCCTCCATGAAGATTGTTATCTCCATCAACGTAAGCAACCAACTTATTATCGAGAACACGTAATTGGATATCGTCGTTGCCTGCAAGATTACGGCACCATGCAAGTAGGCGCTTTCCATCAATTCGCTCTCCAACAATGGGCCACGAACGAACCATGGAAAGACCGATCTGTGAACCGAATCCAGCTGCAAAGCGCAATCCATACTTTAACTCAGAGTAATCTCCACCCTTTGAAAGATTGAGATTGCCAAGTTCTTCATCCAAAACTTTGTGATTTGCAATAGGTGGGATACGCTTATTCAATAGCCCATAAAACATACTCGCATCTTCAATTCCAACACCCATTGGGTGACCAGTGAATCCTTTCGTATTGGCAATGACCATTTCGTCAGTACTATCACCAAACGTCTTTCGAAGAGCACGCACTTCACTTTGAGCACTGCCTCCACGAGCCGGCGTGTATGTTTCATGTGAATAAAAGACCAGTTCCTTGGCCATTTGGTGGCGATTCAATCCCCATTTCTGTTCCATTTCTTCGACAAAGGAATCAACTGTGTCTGCGACGTGTTCGACGTCAAGACGTGTTCCGTGATATGCCGAATTAGCAGTTTTAGCACCAAGCAGTTCAGCGATTGGTTGAACACCACGTTGTTCTGCTTCGCTCTTTCGTTCGACAACGAATGCTGCTGCACCCATGCCGAGAACCAGGCCATTACGGCGCTTGTCAAATGGCAATGCCGCATCTTCAACGACATTACTGGTCGACGCTGCTCCAGAGGCTGCAAATCCACCACCAATCCATTCCCAGAGTTCGTCTCCCGTAACATCATCAGCGGACAGGATAACAACTCGATCGACACGATCGTTTGCAAGCCAATCTTCAGCTATTTGGAAAGCACCAGTAGCAGAAGCACATGCAAGATTAATCGTGGTCGTGGGACCACGGATACCTGTGTATTGAGCGAATTGTGAATGACCCATAGTCAGAATTTGGAAGAGATATCTACGATCGAACTTCCCTTCACCATCATCACCGTTAGACTTTGCATGTTTCATGGCCATCTGCATTCCAGAGAAACATGAGGCAAAGACAATTCCTGTTCGGTCTCTATGGATAGAAGGGACTTGCCAATTTCGTATCAATCGAAGTCCGCCTTTACCGATTTGTTCTTCTGGAGTGAGAGGAATTCCTGCATCACGTAGAGCAAGAAGTCCAGCCCCCATGGCGAGTTGTGTTGTAATATCCCAAGCCATTACAAGTTTGGGATCTACGCCGAATTCTTCTGCTAAATCGAAGGCTGCTTTAACTCCTGCAAGTTGAGGAATATCTCCAAACACCTTCGCTTGCTCCATGTTTACTGAACCATCACGGCCTTTGATGAGTCGTGTGATGTTCTTGTCGAGAAGACGTTGTTTGTATTCATCAGAGACTTCTTGGATACAGGTTTCACCACGAACCAAGCGTTCGAATACGTCCTCGTCAAAGACCTTCTCTCCACCTGGAAGACCAAGGGAGATGCCAGAAACAACATATGGGTCAGAACGTCGTTGCATCAAAGGATCATGAACTGCTACGGATTGTACTTGAGCACTGGTTTGCGACGAGACAAGATGAACTCGAGGAGCCCAGCCTTGTGGTGTTTCTCGAACCCAACGTTCCAAATCTGCAACTGTTTCAGCACTTGAAACATCAACTTCAGAATCTGTTTCGGCTTCATTACGTATCCCTGCAATAATACTTTGAACAGAAGAATCGGATAAACCAAGTCCAGAACGGAGGTTGACCATTCCTTGACAAAACATAGCAGGGTAACCGCAATGTGCTGCAATCCGATCACCGATGTAATCTGCAACTGTTGTTTCTTTGACAACTTGTACTGTAGTTGAAACTGGAGCAGATACAGGCTGTACCGCACTGCCTTTCGATGGAAGAGGACGTGCTCGGACTCGAAGGTCTTCTTGGCTGGAACGAACTGGGAGTTCCATAGCAGCGTGTGCTTCGATAGGCCCTGCTCTGAATGCCTGTGAGAAGACATCTGAATCTGCCTCGATGGCCTTAGGAGGACGGCCTGCAACAGCCAGAGCGCCTAATGCAGTAAGGAAAGATGCAATGCCTCCTTGCTTAGGGTGATTCGTCATGATGGCAAGGTGTGGTTGATCTTCAAGAATTTGAGATGCAAACATTGTCAATGCTCTCTTTGGCCCAACTTCAACAAAGATTCGAGCACCAGCAGCGTACATAGTTTGGATTTGACTTGTCCATTCAACAGAAGAAGCCATTTGTGGAGCGAGTTTTGCCAAGATACCTTCCTTAGCATCAGGGCCTTCAGTTGGGTAAAACATACCATCTACATTTGCAGTGATTGGGATGTTCGGCCAATTGATTTCAAGCGAAGATAAGAACCTACGAAGTGGTTCATTCGCTGGAGCGACAATACTTGAGTGGAAAGCGTGACTGGTTGCTAATGGGACGCAATTGAATCCTTCTTCTTCGAAGGCCTTCATCACATTTTGAACCGCATCAGTAGCACCTGCAATGACAGTCATCTTTGGAGAATTTTTGTTTGCTGCAATGACATAACCATCACACGATGAAAGAATTCGTTCCACATCTTCGTATGGAGCTGTGACGCTTGCCATCAATCCTTTGTCATCGATTTCAACAGATCCCATTTCTGTGCCACGGGCAGCCGCTGCGCGTAGAGCCCCATCCATGTTGAGGATTCCAGACGCCATCAGAGCAGCATACTCTCCCAAGGAATGGCCAGCAACCATATCTGGATGATGCCCGTACGCATTTAGAGCGTGTTCAATGGCTAAATCTGCAGTTAGCATTGCTGGTTGGGTGTATTCAGTTTGCTTGAGTTTATGCTCAGCAGCAATTCGTTCTTCCTTTTCAAGTCCATCTCTTAGGACGAATGATGACAACGTTTCCCCATCGAGTACCTCGACCATCGTTGAATCTGAGGCTTGCCAGACGTTTTGTACTGGACCATATCGATGGAAGAGATCGGTTGTCATTCCAACATACTGTGAGCCTTGACCAGGATACATGTGAGCGATTTTCACTCCATCTGGAAGGCTTGCCTCATCACTGACGAGAATTCCTTGAGCTTGTAAGAAGCCCCACTTGCCTTTGTCAGAAAGTGAACTTGATGCGAGTGTCTTTCTCTTCTCAAATTCAGCCCAAGAGGTTGCAACAAGTGCCATACGGCATGGAGCATCTGCTTGGAAGTTTGAACTCGCATCTTGTAAGGCCATTGAAAGACGAAGACCTCTTGGGTCTGAATCGAAGAGAGCCCCCTCAAAGTGAACTGTAGAAAGAGATGCAGTGAGTTCTTCGATAGAATTTCCTGAAAGCAGAAGGACACCTCCCTCGATGGCTTTCATTGCTTCATGCGTCAAGGTGGGTTTTGCCCTTGCATCAAGGATTGATGGTGCTGAAACAGATGATGGACGAGCATATGAATGCCAACGATCTTCCCAATCCTCTGCCATCTCTTGATGGTATGATGGATCGTATCCTTCTAGGGCGATATGGAAGTTTGTACCTCCGAAACCGAATGCGGAAACACCCGCTCTACGTGGGTGATTGCTTGGAACTGGCCATTCTCTTGCTTGGGTTGGAACAAAGAAAGGAATGTTCGGCCAATCAACAGTAGGGTTAGGGGTTTCAAACCCTGCTGAAGGAGGTATTGTGCGATGATGTAGAGCCATAACTGACTTGATGATACCTGCAATCCCAGCAGCTGCTTTGAGATGCCCAATCTGGGATTTGATGGAACCTACTGCCACATTATCTCCTGAATCAGCATCTGTCCACAATCGTGTGAGTGTCGAAAGTTCAGTTGCATCGCCAACCTTTGTCGATGTACCATGTGCTTCCACTAATTCAACGGAAGAGGCCGGATAGCCAGCTTGGTTGTAAGCACGGGCTATGGCTTGAATTTGACCTCGTTGACTTGGGGCAGTGATTCCTTTGCCCCGACCATCTGATGAACCACCAACGCCGCGAATGACTGCGTGAATGACGTCATCATCAGAAATAGCATCTGACAAACGCTTGAGGACCATGACTCCAGCACCTTCTCCCATTACGAATCCATTCGCACGAGCATCAAAGGGCGTAGAGTGTGTTGGTGAAAGTGCGCCAATTGCACTGAATTTGGCATAGGTTGCAGGATCCATTGTGCGATCTGTTGCACCGGCGAGCATAACATCGGCTTGCCGTGTTTGCAATAATCGACACGCATCCATGACAGCAGCCATGGAAGATGCACAAGCAGCATCCATTGCGTGATTTGGTCCTTGAAGATCGAGAAGATTAGCAACTCTTCCAGATACAACGTTTGCAAGTTCACCTGGCATTGTATCTTCATCAACTTTGGGAGATTGTTCATTTACATCTTCCATGAAAGATTCTTTTGCAGATGCTGGCATACCATGTTGCTTAGCGAGTTCAGCCGTGTGATTCGACCAAACGCGGATGTTTGACAGATTTCTGTTTTCACCGCCAAGAGCGTTTGCGAAAACAACACCTGCTCTTTCTCGAGGGAATTGCTTTCCATCATCTCCATAACCTGCTTGTTCTATTGCTTTTGCAGAAACTGAAACCGCCCATAATTGACATGGATCTATCTGAGGGAGTGTACCTGGAGGTTGTCTCCACCTCCTCCAATCAAACTCATACCCTTCTACGAAAGCTCCTATCTTAGAATAGGTAAAACCATGTTTGATGTCACCTGGTTTTCCTTCAGTCCAGAAATGATCAACTGGACCTGGCCAGCGACCTTCTCGTACTTCACGAATACTTACGTGTGAATCGATAATATTCTGCCAGAACGTATCGAGGTCAGGAGCATCCGGCATCATCGCAGCAACACCGATCACTGCAATCGGCTCAAAAGGTCCTTGTTCAAGCCCTTCGCAGGGTTTTCCGTCATCTGTTGTGATGGTCATCTTGTTCACCTCATACGTCCATGATACTCTGAGGCACCATGGTGATTGAATAGCCTGCATCGACATGGATGCATTGTCCGGTTACACCGGCGGAAAGAGGGCTTGCGAGCCAAAGAGTCGTTCCTGCAACATCAGATTGGCTGACATTTCTTCGCAGAGGAGCATTTGCCTGGACGTGATCAAGAATTTTATCAAAACCAGGAATGCCTGAGGCTGCAATCGTCCGAATTGGTCCTGAAGAGATGCTATTGACACGATGCCCGTGTGGTCCTAGATGGCAAGCGAGTTCTCTTGTCCAGCATTCGAGAGCAGCCTTAGCCATGGACATGATTCCATATGATGGAACAAAGCGTGTTGATGCAGCATAGGTCAGAGTAATTGTTGAAGATCCTTCGCTAAGGTAAGGCATAGCGAATTTTAAACAACGTTGCAATGAATTTGCAGAAATCGTCATTGCTGTATTGATATCAGCGTCCTCAACAAAAAGAATCGGTCTATCGAAGCAACTCCGTGGAGCGAATCCGATAGCGTGAACGAGGATGTCGATCTTTCGCCCAGGATGTTCTTTGGAAAAGGCTTCGAAAAATTCTCCGGTTGTTTCATCTTGTGCGACATCAAGTGGATAGAATCCTTTGATGGCAGGAAGTTTGTCTTTGAGTTGGAAAACCCGAGACATGAAGCGCTTTTGGAAGCCCAAAAACAGGTCTACTCCTGCCTCTGCAAGTTGTTGACAGATGGCCCAAGCAATCGAATCTTCACTCGCAACTCCGAACACTACGGCTGTTTTTCCCTTTAGACCTAGCATCCGCATCTCACCAATCGCAGGTGTTACCCAGCACAGCACGTCTTTGAGTATTCCCCTTCTTTTGACTCAAATATTGGCCTTAATCGACCTTGAAGAAAAAGGCGACGGCGTTACAAATCGTCAAACATAGCATCGAGGTCATCTGATTCAAAATCTTCATCCTCTTCAAAATCGAAATCAAGATCGAATTCATCATCGATTTCTATTGCTTCTTCTTCAGGTTCGTCCTCAACTGCAACATTACGAGATGAGTTTCGCTTGGAGATTCGAGAGATGATGACGAGAAGGAAAATGATGAAGAGAACCCCACCACCAATGGCCCCATACATGGCTAAATCGTCAGTGTTCTCAAGAGACAGAGCCCCGAGCCCTGATGATTCATCTTCTGCCTCCACAATGAGGTCGAAGCGTACTGTATCGGATTCTGAGTCGTCATTGTCACTTGTTGCGATAATGGTGATTTCAGCACGAATCTCTTCTGCAGCATCACTTGGTGCTCGTATAATTAATTCAAATTGAGAAGAGATACCATCTGCTTGAACTTTTTCTGAAAATTGCGTCCCTGTGGTAAAGACGAAACCGAGCATCTCGAGTTCATTTGAGTTCGATACTTCCACTTTGACATCATCTTCAGCATTGCCATCATTTTCTACTTGGAAAGTAACCGAAACCTCTTCGCTCGTCACCATATTCCGAGAGGAGGTGTCAGGTACATCCAGCGTGAGCATTCCGAATTTTGCGATGGTGAAATCACCTGTATGATTTGCGGTATTTGACAGAGGAGTTCCTTCAACTGGAATCGGACCCCAAGCAGTCACAGTCGCAGATATAGTGAACTCATAGGCAATTGTTGCATCAAGACGGGATTCACCACTAAAGGTGACTGTAAATTCGGCTTCTTCGCCCGAATCAAGAGTAAAGCTGTCTTCGGAAAGGCTGATGTCAACAAAGATGCCGTCCCATTCTTCTGTGATTTCGATGGACTCTGCCAAGAGGGTCCCGTCATTGGTCACTGTACATAGTAGTTCAACATCTGAATACTCATTGGGAGCGACATTCATCTCAGGATCGCTTCCACAATCCAAGGCAATCGAACCTAAACCACCTTGAGCGGATGCAAATGGCATCAACAAAGGGATGAGAAGAACGAGAACAACTGCTGATCTGAGGTGACCAAGTCCTTCTGCCATATATCTTCGAATCAGAACCCTATGATGAATGTGATGGCGATATGGGAGGAAAAACGAATCAATCTTCAGCGATTCCATAAATTGCGTTAGGGACATCAACATGACAACGCCATAATGTCTCTTCATCCATTCCTGCTTCGAGAAGTTGTTGGGTTCTTTTCGGCACTGTTTTAGGACCTAAAACAGCACCTGGTCTGCGTGGATCATCCATGTAATCCGTCTCAAGCATGAATCCAGTTTTGTTTTGTTCATAGGTTTCCATCAGTGGTTGAAGGGCTCCTTTTCCAACAAGAACACTCGACGTTAGCCCTCGTGTCACAGCTTCATCAATCTGAGGAGGCGAATAATGGCGTACGAGTTTGTGTTTAGAGAGATTGACTTTTTCAGCCATCTTCGATAAATCCCGATAGGTTGAATCTAATTCACCTTCAACATGGAGTTGGAGTGCAATATTTTCTTTGGCAGCCATAGCCATTGTCTCTTCCAAGAGCATGTTAGAAAGATTCCATATTTCATCAGAAACTGGCCAATGAGGCCGTCCTACTTCACCGATTGCATGGGCTTTTCCTTCATGGAGAAACTCGAGTGCTGCATCGATACTATCTCGATAATTTTCACAGGCACGTTCTGCTCCACCCTCTTTATCCTCTTCTATCCACTGAATGAACTGGTGAGCAAAGGCGGCAGGATGCGGACCGAGTACAACTCGAACATTTAGCCCATGGTGGTCTCGAACTTCATCCGCCATTGCGATCGTATCGGCATACGTGCTTCGATGTTCATCGATATGTGTGGGTGGTGATGAGAAATCAGGGCAGTGAACCAAGACAAGGTGAGTACCACCTTGGTTTTTGAAATCCTTTGCAGCATCCAGATATCTGCCCTTTCTATTCAGATGGAAATGATTGTCTAAAATCGGCCCATTCCATTTGGGGAGAGGGGTTGTCATCATCGACCCTCACGCTGTAGAAAATCCAAGTTCAGAAAACTTCGTTCGCCAGTAAACTGCGGCCATAGCCACCATCTTTGGATGACGCCCCTCGGTAACGATGCACTTGCCGTTTGACCAAACATAGAGGATGAGGTCATGTCTCTCATCGTGAATAATACCACAATCCAGACGCTCGTCATAATTCCCTTCGCCTGCTCCAAGATTACCGATAATCGATTGTACATTTACAGCGGTGTTAAAATTGAATGAAGCGATGATTGGACCGAGTTCTGTTTTCAATCCAGTGTCATCAAGACCGAGTCTGAGGAGGAGTTCCTTTGCTGCTGAACGAGCTGCTTCAACTCGATGTGTGCCATGAACAGTGATACGGCCTTGCGGGTCTATCACAAGTGTTGCTCGTGGACGGCGGAGTGATTTGATGACCATACCACCCACTCTTTGCCCTTCCAATTGATCTACAACAGCCTCGCCATCTACAGGTTTTGGGCAGATGAATCGAACCAATTGATTCTCAACTGTTACATCAATGTTTGAGTTCATTCTTCTCCCTCTAATATGTCCGATGGGCCAGATGATGAAATAATCTCCTCCACCTCAGGTAGCGATTGTAACGAGTCAAGTAAACTCGCTCTCCAAGTTTGAATCATCGGAACAAGAATTGTTGCATTATCTCCATGCGTCTCACGCTCTTTAGAGAGTGCTCCGCGTAATCTCTTTGCAAATCGAATATCTCTGGATCTCGATAGTTCTGGATTGATTCTTGATTCAGTCATGTCCCACCAAGCAGCGGTAAGAACACTTGCAGTAGCCATATCTTTTGACACATTCTTTGGTGGTTGCTCAGCATCAAAGATTCGACGTTTCACCGCCTTTCTCCACTTCTTTCCAATGCGGACCATTGAGAGAAGTTTTCGCCAATGGGTCGAAACCTTTGCTTCATTTGTACGTTGCAACTCCCATCCCTCATCATCAAGAGTAGGTTCAATGCAATAGACAGGACGGTCATGACGAAGGGCTAATCTATGCAGTCGGCGAGGTTCTGGGTCTGGAAATCTACCTGTTTGAAGATCATCGAGTTGAATAAGATCCTGAATTAGAACAGAATCAATTCCACCTCCAAGAACTGCTGAAGTAAGATTGATACCTTGAGATTCTATTTCAGAGGCTTCCTCAAGTTCCCAGACATCTTCAATCTCAGGCCCTTCCAAAAGAGCGATTGCGTGCCATTCTATTCTTGGCCGTAATTGACGTGGATGAACTGTTGTTGGAAGAACACCGTGTAGAACGATTGTACCGCCATCTGGGTCTTGCCAGACGACGTCATCCCATTCTAATTCCACGGACAAGTGGTCACACCCTTTACTGGTTGTTGACCCAGTCTTTGAGTGTGGCAATATCCCAACCTTGGTCGAAATATCCTTGGATTTCTTCTTGTGACCATTGTGGGAATTCACGCATGGCATCAGCCATCTGTGGAGTTACATCCGCAGGTGGGCTTTGTTGTCCACCGTATTGACCTGGAAGTTCAGCATAGGCCTTTCCATCATCTTCGTCTTCGTACATGTAAGCATCAGCACCATCTGCGCCATTGCGACGCACGAGAACAAGGCCGACGATTCCCATGACGAGAATGAGTCCGATAAGAATAACGATAACGAGCATCAATCCACCCGAATCATCGCTTTCACTTGCAACCTTTACGTTGAAACTATCACCGCTCGATGAACCATTGTAGAGAAGATCTCCAGTCAGGTCATCATAGATGAGGTAATACATCCCAGTAGTTGGGTTTGCGAATTCTTCAAGCTCCACTTCAACATCAAGTTCTCCATCGATAAGAATTGCTTCGGAAGTGATGGTGGTTTCTGTGATCGGAATTCCTCCATCGACAACGGACTGAACACGGAGTGTTACTTGTCCTGCTTTTGAACCAGTATTAACGACTTCAATGGTCAATGTCATTGCTTCATTAACTTCAGGTGAACGTGGAGTTAGATCAACTTCCTTTACAGCGAAACTGGCTTCTTCGTAGATGAACGAGTACAAGGAATTGTATCGAGACTCAGAGGAGTAGATCGGTGCAACTGAGCCATCTGGAGTTGGCCCTCCACCGAGAACAGCAGAACCTGCTGAATCTGCTCCTTCAATCCAGAAGACAACTTCGATATTTCCAATCTGTTCTTGAGTTGGCAACTCATTGTCATCAACAACTGGCCAGAGGTCAACACAGTCTGCACTAGCAGCGTATCCACCTGCAACTGGGGAGAGTGACAACTCTGTAGTCAACGGATCGGTTCCATGGATTGTACCAAAGTATGGCCAAGTGATGTCGTTTGTTGGATCAACATAGAACTTCCATGCAACGGAGACATCGCCTTCAAACAAGGCTTCCTTCTCAGAGATTTGGAGTTCAACGTCAATACATCTGAAGTTTGAAGTTGAAATCGTCTCATCAAGAACTGAATTCGCTTCGTCACGAACAGTCCATGTATTGGAAGTGACAACAGGAGCGTTTGCATCGACTTTGAGAACGAACTCTGCACATCCATACGAGGTTGAGAAGGAACATATCGCTTCTGTGGTATCAACTGCTCCATCTGGAAGATTGACCAGCCTAAACATGTAGGTGTATTCATTTGTTGAGGTTGGTGCAGTAATGTTGATGTCAAATGCTCCTCCGCTAAACGCGTGGTATGTCGGTTGTCCATCCTGCTTCGAACCATCCGCTCCACCAGCGCCATAAGCGAAGTATTGAACACCATTTGCCGTACTTGGTTGGGCGGCCATACGAGTGATCTCGAGTGTCAATTCCATTTCAGGTAGAATAAAGACGCTGTCCGACCATCCATCAATGTAGGTATATTGTCCTGCGAACGAAACAGTGTCTCCAGGGAAAACATATCCTTGACGGACATCGTTTGTAATCGATCCAGTAATGTCGGAGAAGTACGGTGTTACCATCAGATTGTTCGCTTCATCAGTTCGAATGTCAAGTCGAATCCCATCGGAGTAGTACCATTGGGTAATCTGCGTTGTTGAACCAACAATCTTTCGCTTGTATGCACCATCGAGATCTTCAATGTGAATCTCAGGAGACGCAAGTGTAGATAATCCAACAATACCCCAGTTAATCTTGATTGGTAGGTCGAGATAAAATTCATCCGTAAACGGATTAATCAATGCCTCTCCATCCATTCGCAAGAGTTGAGGGCCATCGGAATCAGCACTTTCCTCGACGATTGTAATGTGGGGGCTATCGGTCCAAGCAGTTTCGTTTCGAGGGAAGTAGTAGAGTGTGAGGTCATCTCTGTCATTGGTTAAATCGACTCGAATGTAACTGATATCTCTCCAACCGTTTCGGTCTTCAGCATTAACAATGAGATGGTATTCATTACCAGCATACATTGTTTGATTCCAATCGCCTTCATATGAGGGATGGTTGGAATTAAGAAGTGGTCGGCCAGCAGAATTCTCGATTGCAAAGGAAAGAATCTCGGGAGACTTGGATGGCATGGATGCATAGGTTACTTCATCATTGAAGATACCCGCTTCTCCACCATCAATTGCGTTTCCTGCAAGGTCATATCCTTCAAGGAACATACTGACTCTTCCAACAGGGTCTTTCTCTTGATTAGCAAGGTCATTGTAGTTTCCAGTGTAGTTTGCTGTTGGATAAGCTCCGTCTCCAGTCAAGGCAACAGTGGCATATTCTGAAAGGTCAGCAATTCCATCACTGTTCGCATCGTGCTGGTATTCAACCCAGTAATGCAGGTCAATTGTTGCTGGAAGGTCTTGCAGATCACTTACTCCAACCTTGATGTATTGATTGTTGGATGGAATAACCCACGTATCGTCAACGAGTGATCTCCAATTGGACTCATAATTAGGATCGACTTGTCCGTTGAGTACTTTCACTGAAACCAACTCAGGAGCGAATTGATCGATTGAAAGATTGAACGGAATCGCACAATCGCTATCTGGCCTGTATTCAGAGGCAGGGCAAACCGTGTCGCCGCCCTCATATCCTGTGATTCTGAAGCGGTAAACGTGGTCTCCTGCAGTCGTAGGGCCCAAGTCGACCGTCCAGTCAAAGTCTCCACTGATGGTTCCTGACTGATTTGCGATTTCAGACCACTCAAAGACTGGAGTTTCGCCTGTACTGTTGATGCTTCTTTCTTCGACAACGGTGAAGTAAGAAAGAGGATCTGGTGATACCGCAAGTGCTTCCAATCGAATACTTCCAGTTAATCTCAAATTTCGGTTCGTGTTTCCAGCATCCAAATTCTGAGCGACTCCTTCCTCATTGAGGACTGAGAAGACTGTAACGCCAACATCGTTCTCGACAGCATTACCACCTGGTGGGGCAAGGACGATGGCAGAAGGCAGACCATTGACGCCATTTGTTGCTTTTTGTCCAGCGTAAATCTTCACTTCCACAGTATCTTCCCAGACATTGTTAACAGTGAATCTCCAAGTGATTTCCTTCCCTTCAGAAATATCTGCAACGCTTGAAGATTGAAGTGTAATGTATCCGTTCGAATTCTCAACTTCTCCAAATCCGTTGAGATCTGAATAAGAGAGTTCAATGTTTCCGGTTACGGATTCAAACATAAGATTCGCTTCTTGGAATTGTGCTCCAGTAAGTGCAGAGACGGTGTGTGTTGTGATGACTTCGTAAATTTCTCCATTCGGATAAAGACCGATCGGATTTCCAACAAGTGTTGCTGTTGTGACATATCCTGGGGATGTAATCACAGAGAGGCTGGAAAGAGCAAGACCGCCTCCACTGGTTGAATGAACAACGATTGGTACAGTTGCACTTCCAGATGTTGATGAGGACAGTGCAACACCTTGCGCAAGTTCAGAAGCAAAGCCGTTGCTGGTTGAGAGGTAATGGGTAAGGTCGTATACCACATCAAGTCCAATGAGATCAATTGTCCCACCGCTAGTAGCGTTAAGACTTTCAATATTGAATCTGAATTTCTTCCATCCATTTCCGTTCGCATCGATATGTGCTGTTGGTGTCAGACTGCTTTGCATCAACGTGTTGAGTGCACTTGAGAGGTTCATCTCAACAGGGTACATCTCTGATGAACCATCGGTTTGGTTCCCAATACTACCCAATGCAACTTCTTCGAGACCCGACAACAGTGACCAGTCAAATCCTTCGTTTACGTCGGTTGTTGAAATGATTTGATTGTTCTCGAAGGAAACTTCAGCTGCACGAATTGTTGCGCCAACTGGGAGCATGAATTCTCCCCCGTCAACAGAACCACTCAATCCAAGGGCGAGTGTTCGGCTTTCGGACCCGTAGTGAACGTCGTTAGCATCCTTTGAACTTATGAACAATGTTTGACGACCAAACATGTCGAAAGCAGGTTCACTAAATGCGTACTCCATGTCGCCGTCTCCAGCAACATCGATACGGACATTTTCTGGATAATGAGCAAATTCAAGATCGAACCACATTCCTGCGACATCGCATGGGTTTTGGTAACTTAGAACAGCCGAGAAGCCGAACGCTGATGAAGGCATTCCAGCAGTTTCTCCCAATGTGTACTTAACGTTGTTTTGCATAATCACGTCATAGCCGTTCATCGAAACTGAAAGTTCAGGATTCTCAGTACAATCGTCCTGTATGTAGGGAGTAATCGAAGCAATAGGATGTGCGAAGTGTGAACGGAACTTATCGGCGGTGAAAGCAGTATCAATCAGTTGTGGATTGTACATCATCAGATCACCAAGTCCTTGTGATGACCAAATTCCATTTTCTGGAGGATTTGGCGAAACAATTGTCTGATTAAATCCAGTCCCTACACGAGTACCTATCGAGAAACCGTGGAAAATAGGGGTTGAGAGTTGATCAGGCCCAGAATCGAAATTAAATTTCAAATCAACCGTAGGATATGTCGAGGAATTGATGTCCCATAGTTCGAGAACTGTACCGATAAGACCTGACATGGGATTATTATCCTCGCCGACAATAACGAGCCCGGTAAGTGGATCCAAAACGTCACTGGG